>Ga0137308_100310_pt1 | contig 86990 bp, 84 predicted proteins | sample Inofrocosms_June_FD_97181 | JGI IMG/M metagenome (GOLD analysis project Ga0137308, IMG submission 97181) | Mouse cecal microbial communities from Vienna, Austria - N-Acetylneuraminic and N-Acetylglucosamine D2O microcosms_June | ecosystem: Host-associated > Mammals > Digestive system > Large...
GCCAACGCCGACGCCCCAGGGGCCATGGACGCCCTCAAGGGCCTGCCCCTTTTCACCTTCGGACGCTCGGAAAGCGCCGACTGCCGGGCGGAAAACCTCACCTGGGAGCACGGAAGGCCGGAGTTCGACGTGGTGGTGGACGGTAAGCTCTACACCCACCTCGCCCTCCATGTGGCGGGGGAGCACAACCTCTCCAACGCCCTGGCCGCCGCCAGCGCCGCCTACGTGCTGGGCATCCCGGGGCGGGCGGTGAAGCTGGGCCTGGAGGGCTTTTTCGGCGCGGGACGGCGCTTTGAGTGCAAGGGGCAGTGCAGGGGCGCAAAAATTTACGACGACTACGCCCACCACCCCGCCGAGATCCACGCCCTGCTGGAGATGACCCGCTCTTTGGGCTACGACCGGGTGATCTGCGCCTTCCAGCCCCACACCTACTCCCGGACCAAGGCCCTCTTCGCCGACTTCGTCCGGGAGCTGAAAAAGGCGGACCTCGCGGTCCTCACCGACATCTTCGCCGCGCGGGAGAAGAACACTGCGGGCGTCTCCTCCCGGGACCTTGCGGCGGAGATTCCGGGGGCCCTCTACTGCCCCTCCCTCCAGGAGGCGGAGCAGTGCCTCATGGACCTCGCCCGGCCCGGGGACCTGATCCTCACCGTGGGGGCCGGGGACATCTACACCGTGGGGGAGGCCCTGGCGCGGCACGGGTGAGGCGGGGCGGATGGATCTCATCGTCTACGGCTCCCTGGGCCCCGAGGGCGCTGAGCGCACCTTGGCGCACCTTCTCCTGGAGACGGCCCTCCGGCGGGAGCTGGGGCTGGAGACCGTCCCCCCCATCGCCCGGGGAGCGCGGGGCAAGCCCTGGTTCCCGGACCTCCCGGACCTCCACTTCAACCTCAGCCACAGCCACGGCGCGGCGGTGTGCGCTTTGCACCATCTGCCGGTGGGCGTGGACGTGGAGAAGCTCCGCAGCGCGCCGAAGCGCCTCGCGGCGGGGCTGGGGGATGAGGCGTTCTTCCGCCTCTGGACCGCCCGGGAGGCCGCGGTCAAGCGGGCGGGCCTGGGGGTGGAGGCCCTGCGGCGCACCCGGACGCCGGACCCCCTCTGCCAATGCCTGGAGGGGTTTCTGCCCGGGTGCATCGTCACCGTCTGCCCCACGGAGGCGGGGCCGGTGCGGACGGTGCGGGTGTAGGGCGCAGCCTCCAACAACATACCGCCAAGGCCCGGGCCCTTCCAGGGACCCGGGCCTTGCCGTACGGTCAGTTGAGGAAATCCTTCAATTTCTTGCTCCTGCTGGGGTGGCGGAGCTTGCGCAGGGCTTTGGCCTCGATCTGCCGGATGCGCTCCCGGGTGACGTTGAACTCCTTGCCCACCTCCTCCAGGGTGCGGGTGCGGCCGTCCTCAATGCCGAAGCGCAGCTTGAGCACCTTCTCCTCCCGGGGCGTGAGGGTGCTCAAAACGTCCACCAGCTGCTCTTTGAGGAGGGTGAAGCTGGCCGCCTCGCTGGGCTCGCTGGCCTCCTGGTCGGGGATGAAGTCCCCCAGGTGGCTGTCCTCCTCCTCGCCGATGGGGGTCTCCAGGCTCACGGGCTCCTGGGCGATTTTGAGAATCTCCCGGACCTTGTCCACGGGCATATTCATGTCCTCGGCGATCTCCTCCGGCGAGGGGTCGTGGCCCAGCTCCTGGAGGAGCTGGCGGCTGACCCGGATGACCTTGTTGATGGTCTCCACCATGTGCACGGGGATGCGGATGGTCCGGGCCTGGTCGGCGATAGCCCGGGTGATGGCCTGCCGGATCCACCAGGTGGCGTAGGTGGAGAACTTGTAGCCCTTGGTGTAGTCGAACTTCTCCACCGCCTTGATGAGCCCCAGGTTCCCCTCCTGGATGAGGTCCAGGAAGAGCATCCCCCGGCCCACGTACCGCTTGGCGATGGAGACCACCAGGCGCAGGTTCGCCTCGGCGAGCTTCTGCTTGGCCCGGTCGCCCTCCCGGACCAGCTTCTCCAGACTGGCCTTCTGGGCATCGGTGAGCTCCCCGCCCTCCAGGCTCTCCAGCTGCTCCTTGGCAAAGGCCCCGCTGTTCATCTTCTGGGCGAGGGCGATCTCCTCGTCCGGGTTCAGCAGGGGCACCTTGCCGATCTCCTTGAGGTACATGCGCACCGGGTCGTCCACGGCGAAGCTGTCCACCAGGGCGTTGGGGTCCACCAGCTCCTCCTCCTCGATCTCCACGATCTCCTCCATGGGGGGATCGATGTCGTCGGGGAGCTCGGGAAGGATGTCCTCCTCACTGCCGATCTCGATGGAGAGGGCCTCCAGGGAGTCGTAGAGCTTCTCCATCTGTTCGCTGTCGAGCTCGATCTCGTCGAGGACCTCCATCATCTCCGACGAGTCCAGCCGCCCCCGCTTCTTGCCCCGGGCGAAGAGGTCCATCACCCGCTCGTTGCTCATCAGCAGCGCCGCCGCGGGCAGGCCCGCCGCCAGTTTGTCCGGCAGGCGGATGTATTTCTTCTCCCCCTCCGGCTTCTTTCCCTCGGCGGCGGGGGCGGCTGTGGTCTGTTCGTCCTTTTTCTTGGTCATTTGGCTTTCCTCCATTGCCCTTTTTTCTCTTTTGAACGGTCCATGGCGGCGAGGAGGGGGTCGTCGCTCTCCTGCCCCTCCCGCTTGGCCGCGGACGCGCGGATCACTTTGATGTAGTCGCCCAGGGCCCGCTCCGCGTTGGCCATGGACGCGGGCCGCTGGAGGAGGGCCGTGAGAAAGGCCATCTCCTCCTGGGTGCACTCCCCGGCGAGGGAGGCGAGGGTAAGGTTCCTCCCCTCCCCATACGCGGCGAGGGCCGCGGCGTACACCCTGCCCAAAAACGCTGAGCAGAACTGCTCCGGCGAGAGCGCCCCGCAGTGCGCCGCGAGGGAGGCGTCCAGCAGCAGGAGCTGGACCACCAGCTCCTCCGCCGCGCCGGAGCGGGGGTCGCTGTAGCGCAGGGTCCGCTCTTTCGGCTGGTGCATGGCGGTGACGTCCATGGCCTCCTTCTGGAGGCGGCGGCGGGCCTGTCCCCGCTCCTTTCCCCGCAGGCGCTCCACCTCCGAGAGGACCGCCGCCCGGCTCAGGCCGCATTTTTCGGCGGCGCGGCCCGCGTAGACCTCCCGCTCCACGGAGCTGGGCAGGGTGGCGATGAGGGCCGCCGCCGCGCCGCCGTAGGCCATGCGGTCGGCGTCCTGGGAGAGGTCGTACTTGGCGGCAAGGGCCTCCATGCGGTAGTCCATCTGGCCCGCGCTCCCGTTCAGGATGCCCTCGAAGGCGCTGGCACCCTGGAATTTGATGAAGTCGTCCACGTCCTGCTTGACATACTGCCCGTCCGCCAGGCGGCGGGGGAGCTGGAGGACCCGGACGGTGAACTCGCTGTTTTTGAGGAGCTCGATGGCCTTCTCGGTAGCGGCCTGACCGGCGCTGTCGTTGTCGTAGCAGAGGACCAGCTCCTTGGTGTAGCGGCTGAGGAGCCGGGTCTGCTCCACGGTGAGGGCCGTGCCCATGGAGGCCACGGCGTTGTCGAACCCCGCCTGGTGGAGGGTGATGACGTCGATATTGCCCTCGCAGAGGATGATGTTGGGCCGCTTCGTCTTCTTGGCGAGGTTGATGCCGTAGAGGTTGCGGCGCTTCTGGTAGACCGCGGTCTCGGCGGTGTTGAGGTACTTCGGCTCCCCCTTGTCCAGCACCCGCCCGCCGAAGGCCACCACGTCCCCCCGCACGTCGATGACGGGGAAGATGAGGCGGTTTCGGAACTTGTCGTAGAGCCGCCCCTTCTCGTTTTGCACCACGAGGCCCGCGGCGAGGAGCTCGGCTTTGCTGTAGCCCCGCTCGGTCATGGCGGTGAGGAGGGCGTCCCAGCTGTCCAGGGAGGCCCCCAGGCCGAAGCGGACGGCGGTCCTGCGGGCGATCCGGCGGCGGTCCAGGTAGGCCGCCACCGCCGCGCCCTCGGGCCTTACGAGGTTTGCGTGGAACCAGCGGGCGGCGTCCTTGTTGAGCTCCAGGACGCGGGCCCGGCGGCGGGCTCCCTCCCGGTCCCCGGTCTCCTCCGGGACCTCCATGCCCGCCCGCTTGGCGAGGAAGCGCACCGCGTCCGGGAAGCCCAGGTTCTCGATCTCCATGATGAAGTTCACCGCCCCGCCGCCGTGCTTACAGCCGAAGCAGTAGTACATCTGCTTGTCCGGCGCGACGGAGAAGGAGGGCGTGCGCTCGTTGTGGAAGGGGCACAGGCCGAAGTAGCTGGTCCCCTTCTTCGTCAGCGCCACGTAGGAGGACACCAGGTCCACGATGTCCGTGCGGGCGCTCAGCTCGTCCAAAAACTGCTGGGGAAACGCCATGGCTCCACCTCCCGATTTTTCTCTATATACAGTATACGACACGGAGGGCAAAAATCCTCCTTCCGGAGGAGATTTTTTGAAAATATTTTTTTTGCGCTCCGTTTGACCGGCGCTGCACCCGCCGCCCCCGCGGGCGTCTGCCCGGCAATTTCGTTTGTTCCGGGTGTTGTATTCCTCCCGCAAACATGCTATCCTGTAAAAAACCGCCCAGAGCGGTGGAACAAAGGAGGAACACACCATGGGTCTTTCCACATCATCGGGTCTTCGGGTCGGCAGAGGCTCCCCGGGGCCCCGGAACCTCATCTCCGACGTCCCCGGCGTCACCGTGGGCCACGTCACCATCCGGGACGGCGCCGGCGTGAACACCGGCGTCACCGCCGTGCTGCCCCACCAGGGGGACCTCTTCCGGGACAAGGTCCTCGCCGCCTCGGCGGTCATCAACGGCTTCGGCAAGACCGCCGGGCTCATCCAGGTGGAGGAGCTGGGCACCATCGAGACCCCCATCGTCCTCACCAACACCCTCAGCGTGGGCACCGCCTACACCGCCCTGGTGAAATACGCCATGGCCCGCAATCCCGACATCGGGCGCACCGCCGGCACCGTCAACCCCCTGGTCTGCGAGTGCAACGACGGCTCCCTCAACGACATCCGGGGCCTCCACGTCACGGAGGAGCACGTGCTGGAGGCCATTGCGAGCGCCAAGGCGGACTTTGCGGAGGGCTCCGTGGGCGGCGGCACGGGCATGAGCTGTCTGGGCTTCAAGGGCGGCATCGGCTCTGCAAGCCGGGTGGCGGTGCTGGACGGGCGCACGTACACCGTCGGCGCTCTGGTCATGAGCAACTTCGGCGGCCCCGGGCGGCTCATGATCGACGGGCGGCAGGTGGGCCGGGAGCTCCAGGCGAAGCTCGCCCAGGAGCAGGACAAGGGGTCCATCATCATGCTCCTCGCCACCGACGTGCCCCTCAGCGAGCGGCAGCTCAAGCGCCTGTGCCGCCGGGCCGGGGCGGGACTCGCCCGCACCGGGTCCTACTACGGCAACGGGAGCGGGGACATCGCCATCGCCTTCACCACCGCCAACCGGGTCCCCCAGGGCGGGGAGCGGGTGTTCCTGGACCTGCGGATGCTCTCCGACGAGCGCATCGACCCCGTGCTGGACCTCAGCGCCGAGGCCGTGGAGGAGGCCATCGTCAGCTCCCTCTACCACGCGGAGACCATCACCGGAAGGGATGGCAGGGTCCGGAGGGGGCTCAGGGAGTTTTTGGACAGGCTGGACTGATGGGGTGGTGCAGGGGCGCGCGTCGTGCGCCCCTGCACAGTTCCCGTTCCCGCTCAGCGCCCCCGCTCCCCCGCGAGGCGCTCACAGCAGGAGCAGGCGATGTCCCGCAGGGAGATGCGCCCCATCTCCTCCTCGCTGCGCGCCTGGATGCGGTCGAAGTAGGTCTGCAGGGTGCGCTGGATGCACATGCCCACGCCGCACTCCGGGTTGGTGTGGGTGTCCAGGTGGAGCAGGGGCTTGCGGCCCTCCACGGCCCGGTAGACGTCCAGCAGCGTGATCTCCCCGATGTCCCGGGCAAGGGACGGCCGCGCCCGGCCCTGGGTGCTGCGCAGCAGGCCCGCCTCCCGGAGCCTGCTCATCATCTGCCGCACGCAGGCGGGGTTGGTGTGGATGCTTGCGGCGATGGCGGCGCTGGAGAGGTCCGCGTCCGGCTCGAGGTGGATGAAGAGGAGCAGGTGCACCGCGTCGCTGAGCCTCGTTGAGTACTTCATGTCTGCCTCCTGGTATCTGTTGGTTGGAGTTGTCTATAAATTAACATAAAGGTCGGACGTTGTCAAGAGGGACCCCGGCGGGCGGCGGCCCATTTTCCCTGTTGCCCTCCCCCGTACACAGAAAATCTCCCTCCGCGTTGCACCGGGGCGTCCAACAAAACCCGTTTCCGGCCCATGGGTGAAAGGATGTGACGCGCATGGCAATGGCCTATGTCAAGATGTTCGTAGATTGGGCGGACATCATCTCCCCCCTGGACGACGCCGAGCGGGGACGCCTCTTTACCGCCATTCTGGAGTACGCAAGGACCGGATTTGCCCCGGAATTGGCCGGAAACGAGCGCTTTTTGTTCCCCTCCTTCAAGGCCCAGATGGACCGGGACGCGGCCTCCTACGAGGAGGTCTCCAGGACCCGGAGCGAACAGGGACGCAAGGGCGGCTATGCCAAAGCTGCCAAACGGCAGAATTTGGCAGCCCAGCCTGGCAAAACTGCCCAAGAGAAAGAGGAAGAGAAGGAGGAAGAGAAAGAGAAGGAAAAAGAAAAAGAGAGGCTCTCTCAAAGCGGCCCTCCAAGGGCCGCTTCGAGAGAGCCAAAGGACGAAGAACGCGCCGCGCGGCCTCCCGCCCCGGAGGACGACGAGATCGTCACCGACCCCGCGCGCATCCGGGGCTTCATCGAGGAGCTCCGCAGGGAGCTGGGCGCGCCGGGCAGAGGCCCCGCTTACCCGTGGTAGCCGTTGGGGTTCATGGACTGCCACTTCCAGGAGGTGGCGCACATGTCCTCAATGCCGTACTTCGCCTCCCAGCCCAGCTCGGAGCGGGCCTTGCCCGGGTCCGCGTAGCAGGAGGCGATGTCCCCGGCCCGGCGGTCGCAGATGACATAGGGGATGGTCTTGCCGCAGGCCTTCTCGTAGGCGCGCAGGACCTCCAGGACGCTGTAGCCCTTGCCGGTGCCCAGATTGCAGACAAAGAGGCCGCAGCCCGTCTCCAGCTTCCTGAGGGCCGCGAGGTGCCCCTTGGCCAGGTCTACGACGTGGATATAGTCCCGCACGCCGGTGCCGTCGACGGTGGGGTAGTCGTTGCCGTAGACGTGGAGCTCCTTGAGCTTGCCCACCGCCACCTGGGCGATATAGGGGACCAGGTTGTTGGGGATGCCGTTGGGGTCCTCGCCGATGAGGCCGCTCTCGTGGGCCCCGATGGGGTTGAAGTAGCGCAGGAGGGCCACGTTCATGGCGGGGTCCGCCTTGCAGCAGTCCATGAGGATGCGCTCGATGAAGAGCTTGGTGGTGCCGTAGGGGTTGGTGGTGCCGCCGGTGGGGAAGTCCTCCCGGATGGGGACCGTGGCCGGGTCGCCGTAGACCGTGGCGGAGGAGGAGAAGACAAAGTTCTTCACGCCGTGCCGCCGCATGGCCTCCAGGAGGGTGAGGGTGCTGCCAAGGTTGTTGCTGTAGTACTCCAGGGGCTTCGTCACGCTCTCCCCCACGCTCTTGAGCCCGGCGAAGTGGATCACCGCGTCGATGCCCGGATAATTGGTGAACAGGGCCTCCACCTCGTGGGGATTGCAGAGCTCGGCCTTGACGAAGGGGACCGGCTTGCCGGTGATCTGCTCCACCCGGCGCAGGGATTCCTCGCTGGAGTTGTCCAGGTTGTCCGCCACAACGATCTCATAGCCCGCCTGGAGGAGCTCCACACAGGTGTGGCTGCCGATGTAACCGGCGCCGCCGCTGACCAAAATTGACATAGTATCGTTCTCCTTTTCCATGTTTCATTTTTCGCGGGACCCGTTGTGTTTTCTCCGCTTGACCTTAGTATACCCGCCCCGCCCCGCCTTGACCATGGAATTTCTCGTGCAATATTTGTACATTTTCGGCACGGGGAGGCCCATCTCACCCGCGCGGCATCATGCGGGCGGGGAATCCCCGCCCCTGCGAAACGGTGCGTCCCCGGGCGGACGTGAAAAGACCGGGACAGCCTCCGCCGTCCCGGTCCGCCTGGAGATTTTATTCCTCGCCCTTGTGGACCGCCCGGAACAGCTCCCCCTCCCGGAGGTACACCGCCTCCAGGTCCCGGTCCATGCTGGCCAGCTGGGGGCCCTCCGCCTCGTAGAACACGCAGGTGCCGCAGGAGGAGCTCAGCCGCCGGGGCACCGGCGCGAGACGGGCTCCCCCCGCCCCTCCCTTCTTCAGCGCGTTGCAGCTGCGAAGGGCCGCAAGGTGGGTGTGGAACGTGGCCACGTACTGCTCCATCACTTCGTCAGGGTCAGCTTGAAGTCGCCCTCAAAGTCCGCTACCGCCACCTTGTACCCCGCGCTCTGGGCGAAGCGGGTCACGTTCTCCACTGAGCACTGGTTGTCTACCGCTACCTCCAGCTTCTTGGGGGAACCCTCTTTGACTGCCTTCTGCACCATGATCACCGGCGTCGGGCAGGAATATCCGCGTGCGTCTACCATTGTTGTCTTCTCCTTTTGGATTTTTTAGGGCGAATGAATGTTGGGCTTCGCCCAAACCCACCAGGGCTTTGCCCTGGACCCACCAGGGGCTGAGCCCCTGGACCCGCAAGCTGCGCTTCGCGCCTAGCCCTCCAGCTTCTGCATGTTCATCACTGAGATGACGCCCAGGACCACGAAGCCCGCCGCTACCGCGATGGCCACGGGGCCCGTGCCAATACCGGTGCCGGAGGAGGCCAGGCCGAAGTTGTGGCTCACCGCCGCGCCCACGATGAAGCCCGTGACGGTGACGGCGGAGTCGGTGTTGCCCTCCCCCGCCAAAATCAGCTGCCGCAGGGGGCATCCGCCCAGGAGCACAGAGCCCCAGCCCACCAGGACCATGCCCAGCAGGTTCCACAGCCACTCCGAGTGGGCGATGGGCTGTTCGGCAAAGCCCGGGTTGAACCTGCCCAGGATCAGGTTGCCCACCAGCACCGCCGCGATGATGGCCGCAAAGCCGGAAATCAGCCGGAAGTCCTTGAACATCACCGCGTCACGGATGCCGCCCACCATGCACAGGCGGGAGCGCTGGGCCAAAACGCCCACCACCAGGGCGATCACCAGCGCCGCCGCAATGGGGGCCCGCTGGAACCCGGGGCCCTTGGCGCTGAAGATGATGAAGCTCGGGGCCATGACCACCAGGACCAGCAGGACCGCCATCAGGGCCGGGAAAACAAGGCCCTCGGCCATGGACTGCTGGTAGGCCCGGCGCAGGCTGAAGCCCCGTTGGAGGAACTGGATGCCGATGAGGATGCCGATGGCGAAGCCCGCCAGGCCCACCACCGCGTTCAGATCGCCGCCGCCGATGCGGATGACCATCCGCAGGGGGCACCCCAGAAACACCAGCGCCCCGATCATCACGAACACCGCCACGATAAAGCGGATCATGGGCGACGAGCCCCCCTTGGGCTTGAACTCGCCCCGGAGAAAGGCGATGGCCGTGGACCCCAGCACCAGGCCGATGATCTCCGGACGGATGTACTGGACGATGCCGGTGCCCACCTCCGCGTCGAACCCGGCCCGCTGGAGGTTCAGCGCCCCCGCGATGTCCCGCAGGAAGCAGGCGATGCAGAAGCCCATGTTCGCCGGGTTGCCCCAGAACGTCAGGGCCACCGCCGCCGCGCCCACCACCAGGCCCGTGGCGATGACGAGCCCGTAGCGTTTGGCGAAGTTTTCACTTTGCATGTTTCTTTTCTCCTCTCACTTTTTGCAAAATTTTGGACGGTATCCCAACCGCCCGTGCCTCCAATAGAGGCAAAACCGTTCCCTTCTGCCCCTATTTATAAATGAAATATATAGGTTTCCTCTCCAAAAAGCAAGCAAAATCTTTGTTTATCCCACAAAAAAACACCGTTGCCAAATGGAGGAAAGTATGGTATAGTGTCTAAAAGTACCGATTTTGCAAAAACTCCCTCCCTTTTCCATGGGTTCGTTCCCCCAGCGGCATTCATTTTGTTTTCAAATATTTGCCGGACTAATTATTTATATCATCAATAGGAGACGATAGTATGGGCCCGATCTACCTGGACAACGCCGCCACCTCCTTCCCCAAGCCCCCCGCCGTGGCCGAGGCCATGGCCCACTACCTCAACGACGTGGGCGCCTCCATCAACCGGGGCGTCTACGCCAGCGCCCAGAGCGCGGGGCTGACCACCCTCCTGCTGCGGGAGGCGCTCTGCGGCCTCTTCCGCCACACCGAGGCCACCCACTGCATCCTCACCCCGGGGAACACGGCGGGGCTCAATATGGCCATCCGGGGGTGGCTCAAGGCCGGGGACCACTGCCTGGTCAGCTCCATGGAGCACAACGCCGTCATGCGGCCCTTGCAGGATTTGGCGAAGCAGGGGGTCTTATTCGACCGCGTCCCCTGCGACAGCTCGGGGCGGATGGACCCGGCGGACATCATCCCCCTCATCCGGCCCAACACGAAGCTCCTGGTCATGGCCCACGGGTCCAATGTGGGCGGCGCGGTGCAGGACGCCGCGGCGGTGGGCCGTATCTGCCGGGAGCGCGGCATCCCCTTCGTCCTGGACGCCGCCCAGACCGCAGGGCACTGGGACATTGATTTCGAGGGCTGGGGCCTCGCCGCCCTCTCCGTACCGGGGCACAAGGGGCTCATGGGGCCGGGGGGCATCGGGGCGCTGCTGCTGTCGCAGGACTTCGCCAGGGGGCTCTCCCCCATCCTCACCGGCGGCACGGGCTCCGCGTCGGACAGCGAGGTACAGCCGGAGTACATGCCGGACAAGTTCGAGTCCGGGACCGCCAACCTGCCGGGCATCTACGGCCTCAAGGCGGCGGTGGACTTCATCCTGGAGACCGGGGTGGACAGGCTCCGGGAGCACGAGACCGCGCTGACGGGGCGCTTCCTGGACGGCATCCGGGACGTGCCCGGCGTGCGGTTAGCCGGGCCCTGGGAGCTGGAGGACCGGGCGGGGGTCATCTCTGTCGATTTCCAGAACATCGACAACGCCGAGGCGTCCTTCCTCCTGGAGGAGCGCTGGGGCATCATGACCCGCTGCGGGCTCCACTGCGCGCCGAATGCCCACAAGACCCTGGGCACCTTCCCCCAGGGGACGGTCCGGTTCAGCCCGGGGTGGTTCACCACGGAGGCGGAGATTGACGCCGCCGTGGGGGCGGTGCGTGAGCTGGCGGCGAAATAGCGGGCGCGAAGCGCGATTTGCGGGTCCAGGGGCTCAGCCCCTGGTGGGTCCAGGGCAAAGCCCTGGTGGGTTTGGGCGAAGCCCAACATCCATTCGTCAAAAAACTTTCGAGGTATCACATATGGAACAACAACACCTTCTCCGCTCCATCCCCAAGGTGGACGAGCTTCTCTCGGAGGCCTCCGGCGGCGCCTGGGAGGCCCTCTCCCCCGCCGCGGTCCGGGACGGCGTCCGGGGGGCCCTGGACGCCCTCCGGGAGGGCATCCTCTCCGGCGCTCTGAGCGCCCTCCCCGGCCGGGAGGCCATCCTGGAGGACGCGCTGGCCCGGGCCGGGGCCGCGGAGCGCCCCTCCCTGCGCCGGGTCATCAACGGCACCGGCGTGGTGCTCCACACGAACCTGGGGCGCTCCTGCCTCTCCGCGCGGGCGAGCGCCGCCGTGGCGGAGGTGGCCCGGCACTACTCTACATTGGAATACGACGTGGAGAGCGGCTCCCGGGGCTCCCGCCACGACCATATCGACGGCCTCCTCGCCTCCGTCACCGGGGCCGAGGCCGCCATGGTGGTCAACAACAACGCCGCCGCCGTGCTCCTCATCCTCTCCGCCATGGGCCGGGGGGGCGAGGTCGTCGCCTCCCGGGGGGAGCTGGTGGAGATCGGCGGGTCCTTCCGCATCCCCGACATCATGACCCAGTGCGGGTGCGCCCTGCGGGAGGTGGGCACCACCAACAAGACCCACCTCTTCGACTACGAAAACGCCATCGGGCCGGAGACACGCGCCCTCCTGCGGGTCCACACCAGCAACTTCCGCATCGTGGGCTTCTGCGAGCGGCCCGGACTCGCCGAGCTGGTGGAGCTGGGGAGAAAGCACGGCCTGCCGGTCATCGAGGACCTGGGGAGCGGGTCCCTGGTGGACCTGGCCGCCTTCGGCATCCACGACGAGCCCACGGTCCAGCAGAGCGTGCGGGCCGGGGTGGACGTCATCTCCTTCAGCGGCGACAAGCTCCTGGGCGGGCCCCAGGCGGGGCTCATCCTGGGGAAGAAGGAGTATATCGAGAAACTGAAAAAGCACCCCCTCGCCCGGGCCCTCCGGGTGGACAAGATGACCATCGCCGCCCTGCGGGAGACCCTGTGGGCCTACCGGGACGGGGAGCGGGCCAGGGAGCAGGTGCCGGTCCTCGCCATGCTGGGCGCGCCGGAGGACGCGCTCCGGGCGCGGGCGGAAAAGCTCCGCCTCGCCCTCGCGGAGGCCGGGGCCCAGGCCCAAACGGTCCCCGCCGAGGGACAGGTGGGCGGCGGGAGCTGTCCCACCCAGCTGGTGAAGAGCTGGGCCGTGGCGGTGGACCCCGGGGCGCTGACGGTGGACGCCCTGGCGGAGAAGCTCCGGCGCTCCCCCCTGCCCATCATCGGGCGCATCAGTCAGGGGCAGTACCTGCTGGACGTGCGCACCCTCCTGGAGGAGGACGTGGACGATATCTGCCGCGCTGTGAAGGAGGCGGTCTCTTGAAGCATGTCATCATCGGCACCGCGGGCCATGTGGACCACGGCAAGACCCTCCTGGTCAAGGCCCTCACCGGCATCGACACCGACCGGCTGGTGGAGGAGAAGAAGCGGGGCATCACCATCGAGCTGGGCTTCGCCCACCTGGACTTCCCCGACGGCACCCAGGCGGGCATCGTGGACGTGCCGGGCCACGAGAAGTTCATCAAAAACATGCTGGCCGGGGCGGGAGGCATCGACCTGGCCATGCTGGTGGTGGCCGCCGACGAGGGGTTCATGCCCCAGACGGTGGAGCACCTGGGCATCCTCTCCCTCCTGGGCATCCGGGACGGCCTGGTGGTCATCACCAAGTGCGACATGGTGGAGCCGGATTGGGTCGAGATGGTCAAAGAGGACGTGAAGGCCCAGACCGAGGGCACCTTCCTGGAGGGAAAGCCCGTCTACACCGTCTCCGCCTACACCGGGGAGGGCATCGCCGAGCTCCGGGAGAAGCTCCGGGAGCTCATCCGGGCGGCGGCGGAGAAGAACCTGCGCTCCCCCTTCCGCCTGCCCATCGACCGGGTGTTCTCCGTGGACGGCTTCGGCACCGTGGTCACCGGGACCCTCATCGAGGGGGCCCTGGCCGTTGGCGACATGGCGGAGGTGCTTCCTACCGGCTTCCAGGCGCGGGTGCGGAATTTGCAGGTCCACGGGAAGGACGTAGAAACGGCCTTCGCCGGACAGCGGGTGGCGGTGAACCTGGCGGGGACGCGAAAGAGCGACCTCGCCCGGGGGGACACCATCGCCAAGCCGGGCACCGTGCGGAAATCGCTGATGCTGGACGTGAAGCTCCAGAACCTGCGAAACTCCCAGCGGACCATCCTCACCGGCAGTCAGGTGCATCTGTACCACGGCTCGTCGGTGCGGCTCAGTAAAGTGGTCCTCCTTGACAGGGACGCCCTCCAGCCCGGGGAGAGCTGTTACGCACAGCTCCGCATGACGGAGGAGCTCTCCGCCAAGTGCGGGGACCGCTTCGTGGTGCGGTTCTACTCGCCGCTGGAGACCATCGGCGGCGGCGTGGTCCTGGACGACTGCCCCGCCCGCCACAAGCGGGGGGACAAGGAGCTCCTCGCCGCCCTGGCCATCCGGGAGAGCGGGAGCGGGGACGAGCGGCTCATCCAGGCGGTGGCCAAGGAGGGGGCCTCCCTGCCCTCCCTGGACCAGCTGGCCCTGAGCCTGGGCCGGGAGAAGGAGGAGCTGGCCGTCGAGCTGGGCTCCCTCGCGGCCTCCGGGGAGCTGCTGGAGCCCCTGCCGGGGCGGTACCTGGCGGGGAGCGTGTTCGACAAGCTCTGGGACGCCTGCCGGGGGCTTCTGGAGCAGTACCACAAGCAGAACCCCCTCCACGGGGGCATGAAGGCACCGGAGCTGCGGCAGAAGCTGATGAAGGGCGCGGAGCAGGCCGTCTCGGACGCCATCCTCGCCGCCCTGGCCCGGGAGGGGAAGATCAAGGCCGTGGCGGACCGGTACGCCCTGGCGGACTTCACCGTCCATCTGACCAAGAAGCAGACCGCCATCCGGGACCGCATTTTGCAGGCGTACCGCAAGGCGGGGCTGGAGACCCCGGGCCTGGACGACATCTATGCCATGTTCGAGGCCAAGGAGCAGTTAGACTGCAAGCAGGTGGTGGAGAGCTTAGTTTCCGGCGGGGGGCTGGTGATGCTCACGCCCCAAATCTGCGTCCACCGGGAGGTCTACGAGGACGTGTGCCGCCGGACCGCGGCCCACTTCCAGGCCGAGCCCGAGCTGACCCTCGCCCAGTTCCGGGACATGCTGGGCACGTCCAGAAAGTACGCCCTGGCTGTGCTGGAGTACTACGATAAAAACAAAATCCTCAAAAAGGACGGGGATATCCGCCGTCCGGGGCCCGCCTTCTCCGCCCTCGGGGAGCCCGAGGCACCGGAGGAACCGGCGGAGGTATAGGAAAAATCTATCGATGAAAAATAGTCCTTGCCAACCAGGCGGGGATATGGTAGAATCGCGTTGCAAGATGGGAGTAGACGGGTGCTGGTGTGCCCCCTGGTCTTCAAAACCAGTGATAGGGGTTAGTAGCCTCTTAGGTGGGTTCGATTCCCACATATTCCCGCCACGACCCGGCGGCGCGAGAGACGTGCCGCCGGGTTTTTGTGCGTCCCGGCGGGGAGAGGAGGCAGCGTCCATTGGATATCGACATGAAAGAGCTGGAGGCCTTCGTGGCCGTGGTGGACCGGGGGAGCTTCTCCCGGGCCGCCGAGTCGCTGTACCTGACCCAGCCCACCATCAGCTCCCACATCGCCGCCCTGGAGCGGAAGCTGAGCATCAAGCTCCTGGTGCGCACCACCAAGGAGATCTACCCCTCCGACGCGGGGAACCTGCTCTACGACTACGCCAAGGAGATTTTACGCCTGCGCTCCAGCGCGGTGCAGGCCATCTACGCGTTCTCCCATGAGATGAAGGGGTCGGTGTCCATCGCCGCCTCCACCATCCCGGGGCAGTACTACCTGCCCAAGCTCATCCAGGGCTTCCGCTCGAAGTACCCGGAGGTGAATTTCAGCCTGCAAGCCCTGGACAGCACCGAGGTGGCCGAGCAGATCGCCGCGCGGAAGGCGGAAATCGGCTTCACGGGCACCATCATCAGCCTGCCCAAGTGCGTCTACCAGCCCCTCGCCGAGGACCGGCTGGTCATCATCACCCCCAACACCCCCAAGTACCAGGCGTATCAGGCCACCGGCTTCCCGGTGCGGCAGATCACCCGGGAGCCCTTCATCTCCCGGGAGTCCGGGAGCGGCACGAGGCTTGAGACGGAGAACTTCCTCAAGGAGATGGGGGTCAACCCCAAGGATATCCAGATCGCCGTGGAGGTGCGCTCCACCGAGTCCATCAAGCAGATGGTCAGCGAGGGGCTGGGCATCGCGGTGCTCAGCCAGAGCGCCTGCGAGGACTACCAGCAGTTTAAAAAGCTCCTGGTGTTCAACTTCGACAGCATCAAGCTCCGGCGGAAGCTCTACCTGGTGCGGCACAAGAACTCCATCCTCTCCCCCATCGCCCAGGCGTTCTACGACTACGCGGCGGGATATTATCTGGGGAAGCACGCGTAGGAGCGGTATGAGTCCGGGGAACCCCCATTTATTGATTTCCTCAATAAATGCCCGTCATTTTGATTCGGCATATTGTATGATTTCACTTGTAAAAACGCCCGGTTTCTTGTATACTAGAGGCAAGTTGAATACTGTTGGATGAAGCGCTCGGGAGACCCGCCTCAGCGGGGCCGAAGGAATAAGCCGCGGGACAAGCCAATCCCCCGGTGAAGATCTCAGGCTACAGGACCGCGCGCCGACAACCCTCTGGAGAGCGTAAGCGCCGAAGGAGCAACCCGTCCCCCTCTCGGGGCGGGGAATCTCTCAGGTTACTGACAGAGCAAGGCATTTGGGACCCCAATTTGCCTTGCTCTTTTTTCATAGAGCGGGCGAAGGAGGCGCTATGGGAAGCATTGGAAATCCGCGGGACTACCTCATCTTGACCAACAACCCCATGGTCAGAGAGCACCTGGAGGGCCGGGGGCGCTTCACCATCCGGTTCGAGCCGGAGCGCTCCTTCCGGGAGATTCTGGTGGAGGCGCGGGACCTCGTCTACGCCGGCCACATCCTCTACACCCACCCCCTCGCCGGGAGCGTCAAGCCCAACGAGACCCCCTATAAGTCCCTCATCGTCTCCGTGGAGCCCCACGGGTTCGACGCGGACCACGCCGGGCTCATGGCCAACGCCATCGCCGTCTTCGACAAGTTCAGGCCCATCGGCTGGGAGCTGGAGGAGCGGATTTTGCGGGACTTTCAACTCATCGACTATAGCCTGCTCTGCGGCGCGCTGAATATCGACGCCGCGGCGGGTCTTAGTAAATAAATATCATTGAAGGAGGAGGTGTTCGCTTTGAAATTGGAACTGGGCTATATCCAGATCAAAGACATCCAGTTTTCAAAGGAATGCAAGGTAGAAAACGGCACCCTTTACGTGGACCCCGACGCTGTCAAGGCCTATCTCTATGAGGATGACGACGTCAAGGCCTGGGTGAAGGACTTCAGCTTCGACATCGCCAAGCCCGGCGAGAGCGTCCGCATCACCCCCGTCAAGGACGTCATCGAGCCCCGGGTCAAGGTGGAGGGCCCCGGCGGCGTGTTCCCCGGCGTCATCAGCAAGGTGGAGACCGTCGGCAGCGGCAAGACCCACGTCCTGCGGGGCATGGCCGTCGTCACCGCCGGTAAGATCGTGGGCTTCCAGGAGGGCATCATCGATATGTCCGGCCCCGGCGCGGACTACACCCCGTTCTCCAAGCTGCTGAACCTGGTCGTGGTCGCCGAGCCCGCCGAGGGCTATCAGGACCACAAGCACGAGTATGAGCACGCGGTGCGCATCGCGGGCCTGCGCGCCGCCACCTATATCGGCGAGCTGGGCCGCGAGGTCACCCCCGACGAGACTGCGGAGTTCGAGACCTACGGCATCAAGGAGGGCATGGAGAAGATGCCCAACCTGCCCCGCGTGGCCTACGTCCACATGCTCCAGAGCCAGGGCCTGCTCCACGACACCTATGTCTACGGCGTGGACGCCAAGCGGAGCCTGACCACCATCCTGCTCCCCACGGAGACCATGGACGGCGCGATCATCAGCGGCAACTGCGTGTCCGCCTGCGACAAGAACACCACCTACCACCATCTGAACAACCCTGTGGTGGCCAACCTGTTCGCGGCCCACGGCAAGACCCTCAACTACGTCTGCAATATCATCACCAATGAGAACGTGTACCTGGCCGACAAGCAGCGCTCCTCCGACTGGACGGCCAAGCTGTGCCGCCTCCTCGACCTGGACGGCGCGCTGGTCAGCCAGGAGGGCTTCGGCAACCCGGACACCGACCTCATCATGAACTGCAAGAAGATCGAGCTCCAGGGCGTCAAGACCGTCATCATCACCGACGAGTACGCCGGTCAGGACGGCAAGAGCCAGTCCCTGGCGGACGCCGACCCCCTCGCCGACGCCGTCGTCACCGGCGGCAACGCCAACGAGGTCATCGTCCTGCCCAAGATGGACAAGGTCATCGGCACCCTGGACTATGTGGACGTCATCGCCGGCGGCCATGCCGGGTCCCTGCGGCCCGACGGCACCATCGAGGCGGAGCTCCAGGTCATCACCGGCGCTACCAACGAGATGGGCTTCAACCGCCTGAGCGCCCGCTGATAAAATCCAACAGAAAGGAGGAAATTTCACACTATGAGCTATAAAGTCGTACACTATATCAACCAGTTCTTCGCCAACATCGGCGGCGAGGAGATGGCCCATGTGGCCCCCGAGCTCCGGGACGGCTTCGTGGGCCCCGGCATGGCTCTGAACACCGCCTGGAAGGGCGAGGCCGAGATCGTCAAGACCATCGTCTGCGGCGACTCCTACTTCGCCGAGCACGAGGCCGACGCGAAAAAGCAGGTCCTCGACTGGGTCAAGGCCGAGAAGCCCGATATGTTCATCGCCGGTCCCGCCTTCAACGCCGGCCGCTACGGCTACGCCTGCGCCACCATCGCCAACGCCGTCCAGGAGGAGCTGGGCATCCCCGTCCTCACCGGCATGTACGAGGAGAACCCCGGCGCGGACCTGAAGAACAAGGTCCTCATCGTGGCCACCGCCAACAGCGCCGCCGGGATGCGCAAGGCCGCTCCCACCATGGCCAAGCTCGCCCTGAAGCTGATGAAGGGCGAGAAGATCGGCGCCTCCGCCGAGGAGGGCTATATGCCCAACGGCATCCGCCGCAACTTCTTTGAGAAGGAAGTGGGCGCAAAGCGCGCCGTGGACATGCTGGTGGCCAAGCTCAGCGACAAGCCCTACACCACCGAGTATCCCATGCCCTCCTTCGACCGCGTGGCCCCCAACAAGGCCATCAAGGACCTGAGCAAGGCGACCATCGCCCTGTGCACCTCCGGCGGCATCGTCCCCAAGGGCAACCCGGACCACATCGAGTCCTCCTCCGCGAGCCACTACGGCGAGTACTGCATCGCCGGTGTGGACGACCTCACGGCCGAGACCTACGAGACCGCCCACGGCGGCTATGACCCGGTCTACGCCAACGCCGACGCCGACCGCGTTCTCCCCGTGGACGTGCTCCGCGAGATGGAGAAGGAGGGCAAGATCGGCAAGCTGCACGATTTCTTCTACACCACCGTCGGCAACGGCACCTCCGTCGCCAACGCCAAGGGATTTGCCGCGGAGTACGCTCAGAAGCTCCTCAAGGCCGGTGTTCATGCCGTTATCATGACCAGCACCTGAGGGACCTGCACGCGTTGCGGTGCAACGATGGTAAAAGAGATCGAGCGCGCGGGCATCCCCGTGGTGCATATGTGCACGGTCACCCCCATTTCCATGACGGTCGGCGCGAACCGTATTGTCCCCACGATTGCAATCCCCCACCCCCTGGGCAACCCCGCCCTGACCATGGAGGAGGAGAAGGCCATCCGCCGCAAGCTCGTTGAGCGTGCGCTGGAGGCCCTGACCACCGAGGTCGAGGACCAGACCATCTTCGAGGTCTAAGCGTCGTTTCGGGGCACCCGCGGACCCTGACGGGCCCGCGGGCCCCCTCCCCGCCGCGCCCAGGAGCAGGGCGCGAGCCCTGCGGACAAAAAGTTTTTCTTCTTTTGCTTCTTTTCTTCTTTGTCCACAAAGAAGAAAAGAAGAAACTGAAATTGAGGAGAAGATTTCAAGCTATGAGCAAAGTTTATGATGTGATCATCCTGGGCGCGGGCCCCGCGGGCCTTGCCGCCGGGCTGTACGCGGGCCGGAGCCGTCTGAGCACCCTCATCATCGAGAAGGGTCAGGACGGCGGTCAGATCGCCATCACCGACGAGATCGAGAACTATCCCGGTCAGATGGTGGAGGGCGAGAGCGGCCCCAGCCTCATCGCCCGCATGACCGAGCAGGCCAAGAAATTCGGCGCTGAGCGGTGCAGCGACGTCATCAAGAGCGTGGACCTCACCGGCGAGGTGAAGAAGCTGGTGGGCAACAAGGGCGAGTATGAGGCCAAGTGCGTCATCGTGGCCACGGGCGCGTTCCCCAAGCCCATCGGCTGCGAGAACGAGGGCAAGTTCACCGGCAAGGGCATCTCCTTCTGCGCCACCTGCGACGCGTCCTTCTTCGAGGACTTCGAGGTGTACGTGGTGGGCGGCGGCGACAGCGCCGTGGAGGAGGCCATGTACCTGACCAAGTTCGCCCGGAAGGTCACCATCATCCACCGGCGCAACGAGCTGAGAGCGGCCAAGTCCATCCAGGAGAAGGCCTTCGCCAACCCGAAGATCGCCTTTCTGTGGGACAGCGTGGTGGTCAAGGTGGACGGCGATGACCTGCTCAGCTCCATGACCGTCAAGAACGTCAAGACCGGGGAGCTGACCGAGATCACGGCGGACGAGGACGACGGGCTCTTCGGGCTCTTCGGCTTCATCGGCTACAACCCCAACTCCCAGCTCTTCGAGGGCGTCCTGGACATGGAGAACGGCTACATCAAGACCGACGAGAACATGCACACCAACATCCCCGGCGTCTTCGCCGCGGGCGACATCCGCGTCAAGAGCCTGCGGCAGGTGGTCACCGCCGCCGCCGACGGCGCGATCGCCGCCATGCAGGCCGAGCATTTTATCAGTAACCATTGATTTTTGCCGCGGGATGTGGTATCATGTCCCTATCTTATATAAGGAGGCCGCTTATTATGCTTGAGCTGGATAAGAATACTTTTGAGGCCGAGGTCCTCAAGGCTGAGGGAAAGATCCTGGTGGACTTCTATGGCGACGGCTGCGTGCCCTGCGCCGCGCTGATGCCCCACGTCCACGCCTTTGCCGAGACCTACGGCGACAAGATCAAGTTCTGCGCCCTGAACACCACCAAGGCCCGCCGTCTGGCCATCAGCCAGAAGATTCTGGGCCTGCCCGTCATCGCCATCTACGAGAACGGTGAGATGATCGACTCCTGCGTCAAGGAGGACGCCACCGCAGAGAACGTGGAGGCTATGATTAAGAAGTACGCCTGAGCGTACATCCCTTTACCCCGGTAGATCCCCGCAAGGGTTCTATAAATTCTAAAGAAAAGGAGGAATGACTCATGAGCATCTTAGCCGGTAAGAAGGTCATCATCATCGGTGACCGCGACGGCATCCCCGGTATGGCCATCGAGGCCTGCGCCAAGACCGCCGGCGCCGAGGTCGTCTTTTCCTCGACGGAGTGCTTCGTCTGAACCGCCGCTGGTGCAATGGATCTGGAAAATCAGAAGAGAGTCAAGGAGTTCGCTGAGCAGTATGGCCCCGAGAACATCGTTGTTCTGCTGGGCGCTGCGGAGGGCGAAGCCTCCGGTCTGGCCGCTGAGACAGTGACCGCCGGTGACCCCACTTATGCCGGTCCGTTGACAGGAGTCTCGTTGGGACTCACGGTTTACCATGTGTGCGAGCCCGAAGTGAAGGCTGAGTTTGACGAAGCCGTCTATGACGAGCAGGTCTCCATGATGGAGATGGTTCTGGATGTGGATGACATCATCAGTGAGATGAGCGCCATCCGCGACGAACACTGCAAGTACCTGGGCTGATAGGCTGAGGCCTGGGGGCGGCGGTCGTAAGGCCGCCGCCCTTTTCCTATTGAAAATCCCCCCTGTATCCCTCCCCTTTCATAAGGGGTATGAATAAATTTGGAGAAGAAAGGCTGTGGACCCCATGAAAAGTGTCATCAAGGGCGCCGGGTATATCCTGGTGCACACCCCGGACATGGTTTTGCACAACGGGACGACCCAGACCACCGAGCGGATCGTCAACCCCGAGAGCGAGTATCTCAAAGAACTGCCCAGCCACATCCGCAGTTTCGAGCAGGTCCTCTCCTACTGGCCCAACCAGGTCTATATCGGCAACAAGCACCCCGACGAGCTGGCCGGGGCCGCCCAGCCCTGGTGCGACAAGACCTGCGATGTCAGCGAGCGCTTCGGCCCCTTCGGGCAGATGATGCCCCAGGAGGAGTTCCTGCTGCTCATGCAGGCCTGCGACGTCTTTGACCTGGTGAAGCTGGAGCAGGGCTTCGTGGACGCCCACCGCGCCGCCCTCGCCGCCAACCCCATCATCGACGAGACCATCATGGCCCGCATCCCCGAGGCCCAGACCGCCGGGGACGAGATCGAGCGCCTCGTGGCCGAGGAGCACTCCGAGGGCCTCTACCACAACGGCGCTCTGGTGGGCTGCGTCAACCGCGCCCACGACATCGACGTCAACCTCTCCGCCCACGTCATGCACGAGAACCTGGTGAGCAAGGCCAGCTCTGTCATGGCCCTCCTCTCCGCCGTGAAGAACGCGGGCATCAGCAAGGACGACGTGGAGTACGTGGTGGACTGCGCCGAGGAGGCCTGCGGCGACATGAACCAGCGGGGCGGCGGCAACTTCGCCAAATCCGCCGCCGAGATCGCCGGGCTCTCCAACGCCACCGGGTCCGACGCCCGGGGCTTCTGCGCCGCCCCCGCCCACGCCATGATCGAGGCCGCCTCCCTGGTGGCCTCCGGGGCCTACAAGACCGTCATCGTCACCGCCGGCGGCTGCACCGCCAAGCTGGGCATGAACGGCAAGGACCACGTCAAGAAGGGCCTGCCCATCCTGGAGGACATGATCGGCGGCTTCGCCGTGGTGCTCACCCAGGACGACGGCGTGAGCCCGGAGATCAATCTGGACATGCTGGGCCGCCACACCGTGGGCACCGGCTCCGCCCCCCAGGCCGTTATCTCCAGCCTCGTGACCGCCCCCCTGGACAAGCACGGCCTTAAAATTACCGACATCGACAAGTACTCCCCCGAGATGCAGAACCCCGACATCACCAAGCCCGCCGGGGCCGGGGACGTGCCCCTCGCCAACTACAAGATGATCGCCGCCCTGGCCGTCAAGCGGGGCGAGCTGCAAAAGGCGGACCTGGCCTCCTTCCCCGTCAAGCACGGCCTCACCGGCTGGGCCCCCACCCAGGGCCATATCCCCTCCGGCGTGCCCTATATCGGCTTCGCCCGGGAGGACATCCTGGCCGGGAAGCTCAGCCGGGTCATGATTATCGGCAAGGGCTCATTGTTCCTGGGCCGCATGACCAACCTCTTCGACGGCGTCTCCTTCGTCATCCAGGCCAACTCCGGCGCGGAGAAGGCCTCCGGCGTCAGCGAGGACGAGGTCAAGAGCATGATCGCCAAGGCCATGAAGGACTTTGCCGCCACGCTGATGGCGGACGCCGAGTAAGCGGAGGCGTGCTATGAGTAATCTGGAAAAAACCATTGCCAAGGCGTTCCTGGAGATGGCGGAGGGGCTGGAGACCGGCTCCTTCGGACCCAGGCCCCGGATCGCCCTGACCGGCATGGGCAGCGAGCACGGCGAGGAGAACGCCATGGCCGCCGCCGTGGCCGCCGCCAAGCGGGGCGTGGACGTCCACTACATCGGCACCCTGGAGGCCGAGGGCGTGACCACCATCCATGTCTCCAACGAGGACGAGGGCCACAAGAAGATGGAGGAGATGGTGGAAAAGCACGAGGTGGACGGCGCGGTCACCATGCACTTCCCCTTCCCCATCGGCGTCTCCACCGTGGGCCGGGTTGTCACCCCCGCCAAGGGCAGGGAGATGTTCATCGCCACCTCCACCGGCACCGCCAGCGCGGACCGGATCGAGGGCATGATCAAGAACGCCGTCTACGGCATCATCACCGCCAAGGCCTGCGGCGTGAAGGACCCCACCGTGGGCATCCTGAACGTGGACGGGGCCCGGCAGACCGAGATGGCCCTCAACCAGCTGAAGGAGGGCGGGTACCAGTTCCGCTGGGCGGAGTCCGCACGGGCGGACGGCGGCGCGGTGCTCCGGGGCAACGACGTGCTCCAGGGCACGCCCGACGTGCTGGTCTGCGACAGCCTCACGGGCAACGTGGTGGTGAAGATGCTCTCCGCCTACACCACCGGCGGCAGCTTCGAGGCCGCGGGCTACGGCTACGGCCCCGGCATCGGCCCCGGCTATGACAAGCTGGTGCTGATCGTGTCCCGGGCCAGCGGCGCGCCGCTGGTGGCCAACGCCCTGGAGTTCGCGGGCACCCTGGTGAAGAACAAGGTGTTCGACGTGGCCGCCAGGGAGTTCGCCGCCGCCGAGAAGGCCGGGCTCACCAAGATCCTGGCCGACCGCAAGGCCGCCGCTAAGGGCGTCGCCGCAGACGAAGAGGACGTGAAGGCCCCCCCCGCCGAGCCCTGCACCGCCAGCATCCCCGGCATCGAGGTCATGGACCTGGAGGACGCCGCCAAGGCCCTGTGGAAGGCCGGCATCTACGCCGAGACCGGCATGGGCTGCACCGGCCCCCTGGTGATGATGAGCGAGGCCAACCTGCCCAAGGCCCAGGAAATTCTCAAGGCCGCCGGGTATATCGGGTAAGAGGACGGTGGGGAAATGAAAGTCATCGACACCATCAACAAGACCGAGCTGGACCTGACTGTGGATGAGATCATCGACCTGGTGGCCAACAAGAACCGCCAGGTGGACCTCGTCTTCGCCGAGAAGCGCACGGACGCCGACGGCTACCTCAGCTGGGACCAGGAGAACTGGACCTGCGTGGACGGCAAGCGGTTCATCCGCAGCTATTTCTTAGCGGGCCGGGCCCTCAGCGACTTCAGCGGATACAACAAGTACGACCTGAAGGGCTGCTTCCTCCCGGAGGAGGCCAAGGAAGTCCGGTTGGGATAAAAAGGAAGGGAGACACGCAGTGCGTGTCTCCCTTTTTGCGGGTCCAGGGGCTCAGCCCCTGGTGGAGTCCAGAGGCAAAGCCTCTGGTGGGTCCAGGGCAAAGCCCTGGCGGGTCCAGGGCAGAGCCCTGGTGGGTTTGGGCGAAGCCCAACATTCATTTGTAAAAACCCCTCACGGCAGAATCTTCCTGCTGATCCCCATGGCGAACGCCCCCGGCCCGGTGTGCAGTGCGATGGAGAGGGCCAAGGGGTCGAAGTGGATGTCCTCCCCCGGGAAGGTCTGGGCGGCGAGGGCGCACCACTCGGCCTGCTCCTCCGCTGTCTCAAAGCTCCCGGAGGCGTCGATGCGGATGTCCAGGCCCCGGGCGCGGTACTCGGAGACGCTCTTCACCATGGCCTCCATGAGCCGTGCCCTGCACTGCTTCGTCCCCCGGACCTTGGCGAAGGCGTCCAGCTTCTCCCCCCGGATGGCCAGGAGGGGCTTGATGCCCAGCACGGCGCCCATGGCGGCGGCGGCAGGGGTGATGCGGCCCCCCTTTTTCAGGTACTCCAGGGTGTCCACGCCGATGTAGATCAGGGTATCGCCCCCGGCCTCCTCCAGGCGCTCCCTGGCCTGGGCGGCGGTGTAACCGGCCCGGATGAGGCCCAGGGCGTCCCGGACGGCGTTCTTCTGGGGGACGGAGATCTGGTGGTTGTCCGCCACCTGGACCCGCCCGCCGTAGCCGGCGGCAAGGGCGGCGGCGGTCTGACAGGAGCCGCTCAGGCCGCTGGTCATGGGGATGTAGAGGAGCTCATCGTACCCCTCCCCCAGGACCTCGTCCCAGAGCTTCAGGAGGTCGTCCGGGGCGGGCTGGGAGCTGGACACGCTCCGCCCGGCCTTCATGTACCGGAACATTTCCTCCGCCGAGAGGCCGACGCCCTCATAGTGGATCTCATTGTCGATAATAATCGGCATGGGCACCACCCAGACGCCCCACTGCCGGGCCTCCGCCTGGGTGATGCCGCTTTCACTGTCTGTTATGATCGCTGTCCTCACTGCTTCTTCCCTCTTCTTCCTTCGTAAGTTCCGTATCTTCCTTTTTCTTTTATGAATAAAAGAAAAAGGAAGCGAAAAAGAAAACACTTTTTGTTCGCAAGGCTCTGCCTTGCTCATGGGGGCGGCGGGCCCCAAATCTCAACAAAACTTCCCAAAAACTGCCAAAACTTCCTCTTTACAAGGGCTGGACGGATATGGTATCATACAGATGGAAGCTTTCCAATATCCCACCCGCGTGGGCCGCTGTCCCTGACAGCGGCTCTTTTTTCGTCTCTCCCGAGAGTCCGCAGGCACAAAGCCGCGGACACAGAGGCCCCCTCTGCGCCCGCGGAAACGTCAGCTGGAGAAGTGGAACTCCTTCTCGTCGGAAAACACCAGGCCCAACTTGTCCCGGGCGATCTCCTGGATGAGGGCCGGGTCGTCGCTGTTGGCGATGTCCTCCTTGAGCCGTTCGTTGGTCTCCGTCAGCTCCTCCAGGTAGGCGGCGTAGGCGGCCTCCTCCTCCCGGGCCCGCTGAATCTTCCCGGCCATCACCACCAGCTGGACGCAGGCCGTTGCGGTCAGCAGGACCACCAGCCACAGCGTCACCTTGCTCTTGGGCTGTTCCCTCTTCTTTTGACTGCCCCTGGGCGGCTGACGCTTCCTGGTGTCCCCCATCTGCTCATCTCCTTCTCGCGGCGGAGTCTGCCGCTCTTTCCATTTCATTATAATCCAACTTCTACAAAAGGACAAGCATTTTTTGCCGCGTCTCTCTCCTTTTTGTAAAAAGCGACAAAGGAGCCGTACCGGCGACAAAAAAACCTGCACCCAGAAGTCCCACACCGGCCGCAGCGGGCGGCTCAGCAGGATGAAAAACAGCAGCGCCCCCCCCAGCGCCCCCGCGAGGACGAAAAAGCGCAGTTCCCCGTCCCCGGCGAGGACGAAGAGAAACACCGACGAGACCGCCCCCAGGCAGTACGCCGCGTCCAGCAGGCCGCCCCAGAGCCGCCCGCCCAGGGTGCGCAGGGCCCGCGCCCAGTCGTAGGCCAGGCCCAGCACCGCGCCCAGCAGGATCGAGCGCAGGAAGAGGGTCAGCTGTACGGAGATGTAGTTCCCCATAGGCCCCTAGCCGAACAAACGGCGCAGGAAGCCCCCCTGTCCGCCGGGGGCGGTGTCCTCATAGAGCAGGGTGTGGATGGAGCCGTCCACATGGAGCTCCCCGCCGTCCAGGTTCAGCTTGCCGATGTGCAGGCCCGTTCCCCCCACCACCAGCGTCCCGGCGGTGGTGGCCATGACGATCTCCTCCTCGTCAAAGCGCTCCACCTCCTCCACGCCGGTGACCACAAGGCGCTCCCGGCCGTCCAGCTCCAGCCGGTGGCCCAGCACGTTCAGTTCCTCGTAAGGCATTGCAGATCCCCCCATATCCATTGTTCTCTCCATGTATATGGGGGGTCTGTCCATTTTATGACGGGGGTCAAAAAAGTGGCTTCGCCCCTTTTTTGAAGAGGGAGGACCGGGCCGGGCGCGGCCCGCAAAGTGTTTTTCCCACGTACACGCCGCGGGAAAAACGATCCCATTTTATTTGCCGCCTGCGGGCGGCAAACTCCTGCGGAGGGCTTTTGGACTCAGGGCCGCACTTCCCGGTAGAGGGCGGCGGCGTCCGCCTTGCCCACGTTGTCCTGTACGGAGAGCACCTCCACGGTGAGGGTGCGCTCCCCGAAGCGGATGGCGATAATATCCCCCTCCTTGACCTCGTAGGAGGCCCGGGCGGGCCGTCCGTTGACGCTGACCCGCTCGTTGTCGCAGGCCTCGTTGGCCACGGTGCGCCGCTTGATGAGGCGGGAGACCTTCAGATATTTGTCCAGACGCATGGCGTCTCCTTTCAAAAAAGGGGCGCGGCGGAGGGCCGCACCCCTATGCGCAGTCTTTTTCGGGCAGGGCTCAGGACTGGGCGATCACGTCCTTGAGGGCCTTGCCGGGCTTGAACACGGGGACCTTGGAGGCGGGGATGTCGATGGCCTCCTTGGTGCGGGGGTTGCGGCCCACCCGGGCCTCCCGCTTTTTCACCTCAAAAGACCCAAAGCCGACGAGCTGTACCTTGTCCCCGTCCTTGAGGGCGGCGGTGATGACCTCCAGGGCCGCGTTGACCGCCGCCTCGGAGTCCTTCTTGGAGAGGGCCGCCTGCTCGGCAACGGCGTTGATGAGTTCTGTCTTGTTCATAGATATGGTCTCCTTCGTTTCTTTTGTTGCGGGGTCAGGCCCCGGGCATACAGCAATCTATAATCTAACATATTTTCCCCGCTCTTGCAAGGTTTTTATGCTAAAAACCGCAAATTTAATAGAGATTCTTATCCGGAGAGGGGGCGGGACGCGTACAGGCCCGCGGGGGCGCGCATTGTGCGCCCCCGCACCATCCTCCGCGTCTCCCAGCCCCCCGCCGTTTTACCGGATATGGAGCACCCGCGCCAATTTCTCCCCGCCGGGGACCATGCGCAGGTCCTCCCGGGTGATGATGCGCAGGGCGATGACCAATACGGCATACACCGCCACCGCCGCGCCCACCGCCAAGAAGGTGGCAAGGCTCTCCCGCAGATATCCGCCGGTGAGGGTGCGGCCCAGGATGCCGTGGACCGCCCAGGCCGTGGCCCCCATGGCCGCCGAGGCGAAGGCGGGCTTCAGGAAGATGGCGAAGTAGTTGGGCTTCTTCTCCAGCAGGCCGTAGACGATGGCCAGATTGATGGCCGCGATGAGCACGTAGCAGACCAGGGTGCCGATGGGCGCGCCCTTGATGTTGATGTCCGGGTCGCCCACCAGGAGGTAGTTCACCGCCACCTTGACCACGCCGCCGATAAGCATGGTGAAGATGGGGAGCTGGACCTTGCCGTGGGCCTGCATGATGGAGTTGGTCAGGAGCATGATGCACACAAAGATGGACGCCGCGCCCAGAATTTGGAGGTGGTAGGCGGCGGCGATGGCCGTCTCCCGCCGCGCGGGGTACAGCAGGAGCAAAATCGGCTCCGCCAGCACCGAGAGCCCCACCCCCGCCGGGATGGCCAGCATGGAGATGAGCCGGAAGCTGGTGGTGACGACCTTGTTGACCTCCTCGTGGTTTTTCCGCACCACCGCCACGGACACCGCCGGGATAAGGCTCACCGACACGGCGGGCAGGAAGGCGGCGGGCAGGTTGAAGAGGGTGTTGCTGAAGGAGTACTGCCCGTAGAGGGCGGCGGAGGCCTGCTCGGTGTAGCCCAGGACCTCCTGGAGGCGGCCCAGGATCACCGACTGGTCCACCATATTGAGCAGGCTCATCCCCGCCTGCCCGATGGTGATGGGGATGCCCAGCCCCAGGAGGCGGCGGATGATGGCGCCGTGGCTCTGGGGCACGTCGGTGCCCCAGAGGATGGGGCCCCGGTGCCTGCGGTAGTTGAGGACCATATAGAGCATGGCCAGGACGATGCCCGCGCTCACGCCCACGATGGCCCCGGCGGCACCGATCTCCAGGGGCTGGCCCATGCGGATGAGGTACCAGGCCAGGGGCAGGCCCACCAGGAGCTTGAAAAACGCCTCGATGAACTGACTGACCGCCGTGGGCACCATGTTCTGCCGCCCCTGGGCGAAGCCCCGGTAGGCGCACATGATGGACACGCAGATCACCGACACCCCCAGGGTCTTGATGGGCCAGTAGGCGGAGGGGTTGTTGAGGAGCTCCGCCAGCTGTCTCGTGAAGAGGAGCATCACCGCCGTGCCCGCCGCCCCCATGGCCGCGAAGAGGGCCATGGCCGTGTTGAAGCAGCGGCGCATCTGGGTGCGCCGTCCGGTGGCGTGGGCCTCGCTGATGAGCTTCGAGAGGGCCAGGGGGAGCCCGGTGGTGGAGAGGGTCAGGAGGAAGGTGTAAATATTGTACGCACTCATGAAGTGCGTGACGCCCTCCTCCCCCAGGATGTTGTTGAGCGGGATCTTGTACAGCGCGCCGCAGATCTTCACGAACACCGTGGAGATGGCCATCACCGTCACGCCGCCCATGAAGGACTGCTTCTTTTCTCTGGACATGGATCGACCTCTTTTTTACTGGATTGCGGGAGGCGGCCGCCTCTCATGGTAAACTATGCGGCGGGGGCGTGAAAACATGACAGGCAGCAGCGGGCGGGCGCGAAGCGCGATTTGCGGGTCCAGGGGCTCAGCCCCTGGCGGAGTCCAGAGGCAGAGCCTCTGGTGGGTCCAGGGCAAAGCCCTGGCGGGTCTGGGCGGAGCCCAGCGTTCACCCGTCAAATCCCCTCGTAGAACCTCCGGAACGCCGCCTGATTGGCCGCGATCTTCTCCGGCCGCTGGACGTACTCCTGGGGGTACTTGAGGTTGAACACCCGCTCGATGCGGTCCCGGGCGGGGTCCACCATCTTCGTCGACCCTCCCGCCCCCAGGCTCAAGATGGTGTGGAGCTCCTCCATGATATAGATATTGTACCACCCCGTGCCCCCCGGGCGGCACCAGCCCACGTTCTCAAAGCTCCCGGACATATACTTCTGCCGGTAGAGGTAGTAGGGGGCGAACCCCGCCCCGCGCAGGGCCGGGTCGGCGTAGTCCAGCATCGCCGCCACCTCGTCCTCGGTGGGGATACGGGTGCCCTCCAGGGTGATACGGCTCCCCTTCTTAAGGCTCAGGGTGTGGACGGTGACGTTGTCCGTGCCGAAGCCGATGACCTCGTCCAGGGTGCGGCGGAAGCCCTCCGGCGTGTCCTCGGGGAGGCCCGCGATGAGGTCCATGTTCACATGGGGGAAGCCGAAGCGGTCCACCAGCTCCACGGCGGCGCGGATGTCGTCCGCGCTGTGGCGGCGTCCGATAGCGGCCAGGACCCGGTCCTCCATGGACTGGGGGTTGACGCTGACCCGGGTGGTCCCGCGGCGGCGGAGGACCTCCAGCTTGTCCGCCGTGACCGTGTCGGGCCTCCCGGCCTCCACGGTGTACTCCACCACGCCGCTGAGGTCAAATCTCTCCCCCAGACGGCCCAGGAGGCGGTCCAGCTGCGCCGCGCTCAATGTGGTGGGGGTGCCGCCGCCCATGTAGAACGAGCGCACCCTCAGCCCCAGGTCCCGGACCATCTGCGCGGCGCTGTCCACTTCCGCGAGGAGGGCCTCCAGGTAGGGCTCCACCCAGCGGAAGCTCTTCTCCACGCTGTTGCTGACAAAGCTGCAATAGGCGCAGCGGGTGGGGCAGAAGGGGATGCCCACGTAGAGGGAGATCTCCTCCGGCTTGAGGTCCCGTTTGGCCTCCAGCCCCGCCTGGGCGCACTGGAGGCACAGCCGCCGCCGCTGTGCGGAGACGAAGTAGGTATCCCGGAGGACCCGGTCCGCCTCCTCCGGAGAGCGCCCGCCCTCCAGGAGCTCCGAGGCAAGCTTCGCCGGACGGATGCCCGTCAGCGCCCCCCAGGCCGGAGTGACGCCGGTGAGTCGCCGCGCCGCCTGGAAGAAGCTCAGCTTCACCGCCCGCTGCTTCAGCCGCTCCCGCCCGTAATCGTCCGTGACGCCGGTGAGGTCCGTTTGGGCCTCGCCGCGGGCGCTCCTGCCGTCCACGGTCAGGCGGGTCTCCGCCAGGGCGGCGCTCCCCTCCGAACGGAGGGACACCTCCGCCCGGTTGGGGTCCTCCCCGCCGCAGACCGGGCGCTCGTGGGGGAAGAAGGCCAGCAGGCTCTGCTCCACGGCGTAGCGGTAGTCGTGGCCGCTGAAAATCAGTCTCATAGGCCCAGCGCCTGCCGCAGGCAGGGATTCGTCCGCCGTTCCCGCTCCAGGGTGGAGGCGTGGCCGTGGCCGGGACAGACCTTGCAGTCCCCCTCCAGCCGTCCCAGCCGGGCCAGGGACCCTTGCAGGGCCTCATAGTCCCCGCCGGTCAGGTCCCAGCGGCCGCAGGACCCGGTGAAGAGGGTGTCCCCGCAGAGCATCACGTCCTCCGCCAGGAGGGTCACGCTCCCGGCGGAGTGGCCGGGGGTGTGGAGGACCTGGACATCGATGCTCCCCACAGAGAGGTGCGAACCGTCCTCGAAGTGGTTGAACCCCCATGTGGGCGGCGGATAGAGCCGCTTGTCGTCCTCCCGGTGGTCCAACCGGTGGAGGTACACCGCCGCCATGGGGTAGACCTCCAGCAGGGCGGAGACCTGCCCTACGTGGTCATAGTGGCCGTGGGTGAGGAGGATCTTCTCCAGCGTCAGCCCTCTGCTTTGCACCATCTCCAGAATCTTCTCCAGGCTCCCGCCCGGGTCCACCAGGGCGCAGACCTTCGCCGTCTCGTCCCCGATGAGGTAGCAGTTGGTGGTATAGGGCATGGTCTCCAGCATATCAAAGAGCATAGCGCCCTCCCTTTCTCAGAGCTCTCCCTCTGTGTCAATCAGATCATATTGTCGTTACCGTGCGGAAAACCCGGTGACGCGCCGCACATAAGGGCGCATTGGCCGTCCGCCTAGGACTCTGTATCGAATAAGATCGTCACCGGCCCGTCGTTCTGGGAGAAGACCTGCATATCCGCCCCGAACTCCCCGTGCTGAACGTCAAAGCCCCGCTCCCGGCAGTGTGCCATGAAGCGCTCGTAGAGCGGGACCGCGAGGTCCGGCTTGGCCGCGCCGGTGAACCCCGGGCGGCGGCTGGAGGTGTCCGCGTAGAGCGTGAATTGGCTCACCACCAGCAGGCTCCCCTCCACCTGCTCCAGGCTCCGGTTCATCTTCCCGTTCTCGTCCTCGAAGACCCGGAGGTTGCAGATTTTACCGGCTAATTTCACCGCCGTCTCCTCCGTGTCGTTGGGGCCGACGCCCAGGAGGACCAGGTAGCCCTGCCCGATGGCCCCGTTGACCTTCCCCTCGATCTCCACCGAGGCCGACCGCACGCGGGTCACTACTGCGCGCATATGGTTTTCCTCCTTTTTTACGAATGGATGTTGGGCTTTGCCCAAACCCACCAGGGCTTTGCCCTGGACCCACCACCTTTGAAAAGGTGGACGAAACTTTTTTCCTGCGCTTCGCTTCGCGCCCGTCAGCCCGCGGGACGGTTCACCTTCATCACGCTGGAGATGCCGTGGAGCTTGCGCATGACCTGATCTAACTGCTTGGCGTCGGTGACGGAGATGGTCACATGGAAGATGGCAAACCCGTCCGCCGTAGCGTGGACGTTCATCCCTGTAATGGAGACCTTCGTGGTGCTCAGGGCGGTGGAAATGTCCACCAGCAGGTTGGGCCGGTCCTTGCAGACCACCTCCAGGGCGGTGGAGTAGGCCTCCCGGATGTCGTCGCTCCAGGTGACCTTGATCCAGCGGCCCTGGTCGGTGCCGGTGCGGCGGTCCTGGGCGGCGTTGGGGCAGTCCCTGCGGTGGACGCTCACCCCGTAGCCCCGGGTGATGAACCCCACGATCTCGTCCCCCGGCACCGGGGTGCAGCACTTGGAGAACTTCACCAGGCAGTTGGAGAGGCCCTCGACAATGATGCCCTTCTCGCTCTTGCTCCTGCGGGGCGCGGGGGGCTTGCCGGTCTGGACGGCCTTGGCCTCCTCCGCCGCCTGGGCGGCCTTCTCGATGGCCGCCGCCCGGCTCATCTGCTGGAGCTCGTCGCGGATGCGGTTGACCGCCTTCAGCGCCGTGTAGCCCCCGTAGCCGATGGCGGCGTAGAGCTCGTCGAGGGTCTGGAAGCTCAGGCGCTTCAAAATAGCGGGCAGGGCGTCGGCAGCGGTAACCTGGCTCATGGTGAGCCCCGCGTGCTTGAGCTCCGCCTCGAAGGAGGCGCGGCCCTGGGCGATGTTCTCCTCCCGCCGCTCCCGCTTGAACCACTGCCGGATCTTGCTCCTCGCCTCGCTGCTCTTGGCGATGTTCATCCAGTCCCGGCTGGGGCCCTTGGCGGACTTGGAGGTGTTGATCTCCACCACGTCGCCGTTGTGGAGCACATGGTCGTAGCCCACCATGCGTCCGTTGACCTTGGCCCCCACCATGGTGTTGCCGATGGCGGAGTGGATGGAGTAGGCGAAGTCGATGGGCGTGGCCCCGGCGGGCAGGTTCACCACGTCCCCCCGGGGGGTGAAGACGAAGACCTCCTCCGCGAAGAGGTCCACCTTCAGGGAGTGGATGAACTCCTCCGCGTCCGCGTCCTCCTGGTTCTCCAGGAGCCTCCTGATCCACTCGTAGGTCCCCTCCCCGCCGTTGGTGCGGATGCCCTGCTTATACTTCCAGTGGGCGGCCACGCCGTACTCGGCGATGGCGTGCATGTCGTAGGTCCGGATCTGGACCTCGAAGGGGATGCCCTCGTCGCCGATGACGGTGGTGTGGAGGGACCGGTACATATTGGGCTTGGGGGTGGCGATGTAGTCCTTGAACCGGCCCAGGATGGGCTTGTAGAGGTCGTGGACCGCCCCCAGGACGTTGTAGCAGTCCGCCACCGTGTCCACCAGCACCCGCAGGGCGAAGAGGTCATAGATTTCCTCCATGGTCTTCTCCTGGGCGTACATCTTGCGGTAGATGCTGTAGGGGTGCTTGACCCGGCCATAGACCAGGAAGTTCGGCACCTCCATCTCCGCCAGCTTCCCCTGGAGCTTCTCCTGGACGGCCCCCAAAAACTGGTTGTGGTCCGCGCTGTCGGCCTCCAGCCGCTCGGTGATCTCCCGGTAGGCCACCGGGTCCAGGTACTTGAGAGACAGGTCCTCCAGCTCCCACTTCATCTTCGCAAGGCCCAGCCGGTGGGCGATGGGCGCGTAGATCTCCATGGTCTCGAAGGCCTTCTTCTTCTGCTTGGCCGGGGTCTGGTACTCCATGGTGCGCATGTTGTGGAGCCGGTCGGCGATCTTGATAAGGATCACCCGGATGTCCCGGCTCATGGCGAAGAGCATCTTGCGCAGGTTCTCCATCTGCTCCTCTTCCATGGTGGAGTACTTCACCCGGGTGAGCTTCGTCACCCCGTCGACGATGTCCGCCACCGTGACGCCGAAGATCTTGGCCACGTCCTCGTAGGTGGTGTCCGTGTCCTCGATGCAGTCGTGGAGGAGGGCGGCGATGATGGACTCGCTGTCCAGGCGCATCTCCGCTACGATCTGGGCCACGTTGATGGGGTGGGTGATAAAGGGGGTGCCGTCCCGGCGCATCTGCTCGCCGTGGTGCTCCCTCGCGTATTCATAGGCGGCGCGGATCTGGGAGAGGTCCGCGGAGATGTTGTACCCCCGGATCGTCTTTTCCAGATGCTCGTAGCGCTCTTCGACCGTGACCATACTATCAGCGGCCTCCCTTCTCTTCTTCCCCCAGCGCCCGGCGCAGCTCCCGCATATAGAAGCTCTGCTCCAGGTCCGCCCGGCGGCCGGGCACGGGGTGCAGTATCATCATATCCTCCCGGCTGCCCAGGGTGATAAGGCCCCGCTCGGCGAAGACCTCCAGCCCCACCGCCGCGCGCAGGAAGGGCTCGTCCCCCTCCACCGCCCCCATGAGGCGGCGCAGGGTGACGGCCCTGGAGGCGGCTGGGCCCCCCTCCCGCTCCAGGCGGACGGCGGCCCGCCACAGGGCGGCGAACTGTCCCCGCTCCGGGAGCATCCGCTCCGCCTCCTCCCGGGAGACCTCCGCCCCGGCGATGAGGCGGTCCACCAGGTCCAGGTCCCGCCGCTCCCGGGGGGTGAAGCCCCGGGCGGGGCGCAGGTCGATGATCTGGAGCTGGACGGTGCTCACGGACCGGAACTCGTTGATCTGGAGGTTGAAGGCCGCGTCCACCAGCATCCCGGGGGAGACGCCGTACTCCGAGGCCGTGGCGGAGAAGAAGATAGCGTCCAGCGTCCCCTCCGGCGCGGCCAGGCGGAGCTTCAGGTGCCGGTTCTGCCCCACGTTCTGCATGGCCTCCACCCGGACGCCCATGAGGGCGAAGACCGGGCGTCCGTTGCCCGCGCCGTAGGGCTCCAGGCGTCCCAGGGCCTCCACCTCCTCCAGCGTGAGGGCCCCGGCCCCGGAGAGGACCACGTCCACGTCCAGGGCGCTCACCGGCTTTTTCCCGCCGCAGTACTCCTCGACGCACAGGTTCACCCGCTCCCGGAAGGCGGGGATGAGCTCCTCCCGGATGTTGAAGCCCGCCGCCAGCTCGTGCCCGCCGAAGTCCAGCAGCAGGTCGGCGCAGCGCTCCAGGGCGGCGAAGAGGTTGAAGCCCCCGTAGCTCCGGCAGGAGCCCTTGCCCACCCCGCCCTGGAGGTGGATCATGAAGCTGGGGCAGGAGTATCTCTCGCTGAGGCGGCTGGCCACGATGCCCACCACCCCCTGATGCCAGACCGCGCTGGAGAGGACCAGAGCGTTTCGCCCGGCGGCGGGGAGGCCCTCGATCTGCTCGACGGCCTGGGCGTAGATCTCCTGCTCCACGGCCTGCCGCTCCCGGTTGAGGGCGCACATCTCCCGGGCCATGTCCTCGGCCCGGGCGGGGTCGTTTGTGAGGAGGAGGTCCGCCGCCAGCTCCGCCTCCCCCATGCGCCCGGCGGCGTTGATCCGGGGGGCCAGGACGAAGCCGATCTGGGTGGAGGTCAGGCCCGTCTCCGGCAGGCCCGTCTCCCGCAGGAGGGCCCGGAGGCCCAGAAACGGGGTCTCCCCCACCGCCTCCAGCCCCCGGCTGACGATGGTGCGGTTCTCCCCGGTCATGAGCATCACGTCCGCCACCGTGCCGATGGCGGCCAGGGCGCTGTAGCGCTGGAAGAGGGCCTCCGCCTGGGGCTCCCCCAGGGCCAGGACCAGCTTGAGGGCCACGCCCACCCCGGCCAGGTGCTTGAAGGGGTAGGGGCAGTCGCTCCGGCGGGGGTCCACCACGGCCACCGCCTGGGGCAATACCTCCTTGCACTCGTGGTGGTCGGTGATGACGAGGTCCAATCCGATCTCCCTCGCGAAGCGGGCCTCCTCCACGCCGGTGATGCCGCAGTCGACGGTGACCACCAGGGTCACGCCCTGGTCCCGGAGGGCCCGCAGGGCGTCCCGCCCCAGGCCGTAGCCGTCCTCGATGCGGCGGGGGATGTGCTTGATGCAGTCCGCCCCCTGGGAGCGCAGGTAGTGGACCAGGAGGACGGTGGAGGTGATGCCGTCCACGTCGTAGTCGCCGAAGACGGCCATGCGCTCCCCCCGCTCCAGGGCCAGACGGATGCGCGCGACCGCCTTGTCCATATCCTTCATGAGGAAGGGGGAGTTCTGCAAATGCCGCTCCCGGACCAGGAGGGCCCCGGCCTCGCCGGGCGCCTCCACGCCCCGGGCGGCCATCACGGCGGAGAGCAGGCGGGGGTGGCCCGCCGCGTGGAGCCGCTCCGCCGCCGCCTGGTCAAACGCCGCCGCGTTCCACTGGGTGTATTTCACGCTTCTTCCTCCCCTCTCCCGGCCGCCGGGCGCGGTCCGGGCAGAATAACTCTTTGATTATAGCAAAAATGGCGGAAAAGGTAAAGATTTTTTTGGGGGTTTTTTCAAAAAAATGGAGGGATGCGGCACATTCCCGGTTCGCGGCGGTCCGGTTCCCCGCACCCGCCCGCACCGCCGCGAAGCGTCCGGCGCACCCGCGGAACCGTCATCCAAACGCCGCCCCCATCCCCCATTTGACGAACGGGCAAAAATCTGTTAGAATAGGCCCTGTCCCATTCTTGAAACGAGGTAAAACATGATGAAAGCACGAATATTGTCCCTTTTTCTCGCCCTGACCCTGCTCACAGGGTCCGCCTCCCCGGCTCTCGCCGCGGGGGGGTACAGCGACGTGCCCAGGGACCACTGGGCCGCTCAGAGCGTCCGCCGCGCCGGGGAGCTGGGGCTCTTCCAGGGCGTGGGCGGGGGCCGCTTCGGCCTGGGGGAGCCCATCACCCGCGCCGCCTTCGTCACGGCCCTGGTGCGCCTTTTCGGCTGGGAGGCGGAACGGCCCCAGTCCCCCGCCTTCTCCGACGTGCCCGCAGGCGCCTGGTACTTCTCCGCCGTGGAGACCGCCTTCGCCCACGACGCCTTCCGCCTCCAGCAGGGCCGCTTCCGCCCCGAGGAGCCCATCACCCGGGAGGAGATGGCCGTGATGCTGGTGCGCTCTTTGGGGTACACCTCCCTGGCCGTGACCCTGGGGGCGGAGGAATGCCCCTTTACCGACGTCAGCGTCAGCCCGGGGTATATCACCCTGGCCTATGACCTGGGCATCGTGGGCGGCACCGGGAACGGCAGATTCGACCCCGGCTCCAGCGCCGCCCGGGAGCAGGCCGCCGCCGTGCTGGTGCGGGTCTATGACAAGCTCCACGCCGCCTCCCGGCAGGTCCAGAGCGCCGGGAACAGCCGGGTGGTCTCCGTGTCCACGCCCATGTCGGACCTGGACGCCGCCGCCCCCGCCACGCCCCTGGAGCCCATCGCCGAGCTCTACCGGGCCCTTCGGAACGCGAAAAACAGCGGCGCGGACCCGGAGAAGACGGTCCTCCAGCTCACCGCCGGGGGCGTGCGGACCCTGGTGGCAGGCGGGCGCGTCGTCAGCACCGCCGCCGTCTCCGCCGGGGAGGTGCGGCGCATCCTCACCAGCGAGGACGTGAGCACCTACTACGACAGCCGCTACGAGAGCGCCTACTGCATCTACCGCCCCAACGACGCCCAGACCGCCACCCTCTGGTATCAGAGCGGCGAGAGTCAGGCCGCCAAGCTCCGCCTGGCCCGCCTCTTCGGCGTCACCCGGTACGTGCTGGCGTAAGGGAACGCCGCCCCGCCGCCCCGGCGGGGCGGCGGGCTTATCCGTTCATCTTGATGGGGTCCAGGTGGTAGACGCTGTTCATGGTCTCCACCACGATGCGGCCGGTCTCCCGGTCCTTCTTCCAGCTCTGCACCAGGCTGGTGCGGATGTAGCGGTCGCAGGGGTCCCCCCGGCGGTCGTAGCGGCAGTGGAAGAGCACGCAGTTTTCCTCCATCTTCGCCTCGCCGATGCACCCCAGGTGCTCCCGGGCCTCCGGGTCCGCCTTGGCTGTGCCGTCCCGGCCGGTGATGCGGATGATCTGATACATGGACCGTCACCTCTCCTCCCCCTCCCGTCCTCCGGGAGGCGTTTTTTACTCTTATTATAGGCATCTACCGTTTTTTTGTCAATCCTTTGGGCGGAAAGATGTTTGCGCGCGTTTCCCCCGGGGGCCGTGCGCCGGACGCCCTCCCTGCAAAACGCAAAACAAAAAGAGGCCCCCCGGCCTCTTTTTGTCGCGTCACGCCCCGCCTCAGGACCGGACATTCCACGCCCTGAGGTCCTTGAGCTCCTGATAGAGCCGCAGATAGCTCTTATGGCGGCTCTGGGGGATCTTCCCCGCCCGGACCGCCTCCAGCACCGCGCAGCCCTTCTCCCTGGTGTGGGAGCAGTCCGCAAAGCGGCACCGCCCCAGATACTGCCGGAACTCCACGAACGCCTCCGGAAGCCGCTCCTTCAGCTCCAGGTCCATCTCCCGTGCGTCGAAGGAGGCGAAGCCGGGGGTGTCGATGACCTCCCCGCCGTTCGTCAGGCGGAAGAGCTCCACATGCCGGGTGGTGTGCTTCCCCCGGCCCAGGCGCTCGCTGATGGCCGCCGCCCGCAGGCTGAACCCCGGCTCCGCGGCGTTGAGGAGGCTGGACTTGCCCACCCCGGAGTTGCCCGTGAGGGCGGAGAGCTTCCCCGCCAGGAGGGCCTTGAAGTCCTCGATGCCCTCCCCGGTCTCCGCGCTGGTGCAGACCACGGGGAACCCGGCGGCGCGGTAGATGTCCGCCAGGTCCTCCCCCCGCTCCAGGTCGCACTTGTTGACGCACACCGCCACCGCGCACCCCTTCAGGGCCGCGATGGCCGCCACCCGGTCGATGAGGAAGGGGTCCGTCACCGGGAGGGCGGCGCTTGCGACCACCACCAGCTGGTCCACGTTGGCCGCCGCCGGGCGCTGGAAGGCGTTTCGCCGGGGCTCGATCTCCCAGACCGTGCCCTGCCCCCGCTCATCCTCCAGGACCTCCACCCAGTCCCCCACCAGGGGGCTTTTGCCCTCCTGCCGGAACTTCCCCCGGGCCCGGCAGGTGACCTCCCTGCCGTCCACGTCCACGTAGTAGAAGCCGCTGAGGGCCTTGCGGACCCTGCCCCTACTCATCGGCAAAGGTCAGCGTCTCGTCCCGGCGCAGGATGCCGTCGACAAAGATGCGCAGCTGGTAGTCCCCGGGCCTGGCGGCGATGGTGTGCTCGATGACGTAGCCCGCCGGGTGGTCCTCGCCGTAGCTGAGGGCGGTGCCGAGGTAGATTTCCACCCGCTGCTTGCCGTCCCCCTCGGGGACGGTGAAGGTGACGGTGCGCTGGAGCTCCTTATTGCCGTCGCTGACAGTGAAGGTGACGGTGCTGCCGTGGGGGATCTCCGTGTTGGCCTCCACGCTCTGGGAGAGGACCGTGCCCGCGGCGGCGGAGCCCTCCACCTCGGTGAACTCCGGCGTCACCTGCAAAATGGCCATCTGCTCCTCCACCCACGCCCGGCTCTGCCCCAGGCAGGGGACCATCACCGACAGCTCCGGCCCCAGGCTCAGGTACAGCGTCACCGTGTCCCCCTCCTTGAGCTGGGTGCCGGCGGCGGGGTCGGTGCGGATGACGCTGCCCGCCGGGACCTCGTCGTCATAGCCGCTCTCCCCCATCTCGATCTTCAGCCCCAGGGCCTTGAGGTCCTTGTTCTGGTCCAGGCGGAGCTGGGCGCTGCGGCCCTCCTCGCCGACGAGGTTGGGCATGGCCCCGGAGCGGGCGCCCCGGCTGACCACCACGGTGATGGGGATGAGGGAGCCGCTCGCGGTCTTTTTCTTCATGCTCTCCGCGTCCGGGTCCTGCCGGATGATGGCCCCCTCGGGCACGGTGCTGTCGTACTCCCGGGTGTCGGTCTCCACGATCTCGAAGATGCCCGAGACGCCCTCCAGCTTCTCCGCGTCCTCCACCGTGAACCCCACCACGCTGGGCACCGGGTACTCCAGGGCCTCGGTGATGGTGAAGCTCGCCATGATGCTCTCATAGAGCCGGGTGACGCCGAAGTAGCCCGTGCCGCCGATGAGCACGATCAATATCAGCACCTTCCACCAGTTGCTCCTGGGGCGCTCGTCGTAATCGTCCATATCGTCCTCCTCCACAGGGGTGTAGCGGACCTGGTTCTTCCGGGCCGCGCCGGCGTTGAGCATGGGCTGGGTGGGCTCGTCCTCCCCGCCGGAGCCCCGCAGGTCCTCCACGGAATAGTCAAAGCTGACGCTGGGGTCCTTGCGGAAGGCCTCCAGGTCCGTGAGCATCTCCTCCGCCGTGTTGTACCGCCGGGAGCGGTCCGGGGCCATGGCCTTCACGCAGATCTGCTCCAGGGCCTCGGGGATGTCCGGGGCGATCTCCCGGGGGCTCAGGGGCACGGCGTTGAAGTGCTGGATGGCCACGGCCATGGGGCTGTCCCCCTCGAAGGGCAGGCGGCTGGTGAGCATCTCGTAGAGCACCACGCCGGCGGAGTAGATGTCGCTGCGGTTGTCGGTGTGCTCCCCCTTGGCCTGCTCGGGAGAGATATAGTGGACGGAGCCGATGGCCTCGTTGGAAGGGTTGGACCCGTTGGACAGGAAGGCGATGCCGAAGTCCGTCACCTTCACCGTGCCGTCCCGGAGGACCATGATGTTCTGGGGCTTGATGTCCCGGTGGACGATGCCCCGGCTGTGGGCGTGGCCCAGGCCCTTCATGATCTGGGTGATGAAGTGCAGCGCCTCGGGCCAGTTGAGCTTGCCCCGGCGCTCCATATACTGCTTGAGGGTGATGCCGTCGATGAGCTCCATGACGATATAGTCCATGTCGCCCCCGCGGCTGACGTCGTAGACGGCCATGATGTTGGGGTGGCTGAGCATGGCGACGGCCTGGGACTCGTCGTGGAACCGGCGGCGGAACTCCGCGTCCTCGCTGAGGTCTTTTTTGAGCATCTTGATGGCGACCAGACGGTTGAGCCGGTGGCACTTGGCCTTGAACACCACCGCCATGCCCCCGGTGCCGATGACCTCCAGGATCTCATAGCGGTTATCCAGCATCTTTCCTATGTATCGTTCCATAGTCAAGCATCCTTTCTTCCCGTCACTGCCGCCGCATGAGGACAGCCGTCACATTATCCGGCGCGCCCCGGCTCCGGGCGATGTCCAGAAGCCGGTCCAGACAGCCGTTCTCCTCCCCGGAGCGGAGGACCTCCCGGGTCATCTCCTCGTCCGTGGCGGTGTTCACCAGCCCGTCGGTGCACAAAAGCAGGCAGTCCCCACGCTCCAGCTCCACCAGGTAGCTGTCGCTGACCGCCTCCGGGTCCGGGCCCAGGGCCCGGGTGATGAAGTTGCGCCCCGGATAGGAGCGGGCCTCCTCCTCGGTGAGGGACCCGCAGTCCACCAGGCGCTCCACCAGGGAGTGGTCCTTGGTCACCCGGCGGATGGCCGGCTCCCCCTCCCGGCGGATGAGGTAGGCCCGGCTGTCGCCCACGTTGCTGATGAGGGCCGTGCCCTCCCGGACCAGGGCGGAGACCAGGGTGGTCCCCATGCCCCGCAGGTTGTCCCGGACCGAGCGCTCGTAGACGGCGGTGTTGGCCGCGGCCACGGCGAACTCCGCCACCTCCTGGACCTGGGCGGGGTCCATCCCGGCGCGGAGGTTGGCGAGACAGGAGGACAAAAACGCCTCCACCGCCAGCTCCCCGGCGAGCTTCCCCCCGCCGGGGCCCCCCATGCCGTCGCAGACCACGCAGACGGTGAACCCGCTCTCCTCGCTGACGCGGACGGCGTAGGCGTCCTGATTCTCACTCCGGACCAGGCCCGGGTCGGTCATGCCCCATATGTCCATCATGTCTCCTGCCTCCCTTGTGTATCTTCCTCCATGGCCTTGCGGCGGAGCTGTCCGCAGCTTGCGTCGATGTCGCCCCCCAGGCTCCGGCGGACCGTGGCGGTGACGCCCCGGTCCTCCAGGCGCTTCTGGAACTGCCGCAAACGGCGGCTGGGCTTCAGCGGGCTTTCGTGTACGTCGTTGAGGGGGATGAGGTTCACATGCCCCGGCATCCCCCGGAGTTTTTTCGCGATGAGGTCCGCCTGCCAATCGTGGTCGTTGACGCCGTCGATCATGGCGTACTCGAAGCTGATGCGGCGGCCCGTCTTTTTGAAGTAGGCATGGCAGGCGGCGAAGAGGTCCTCCACATCATAGGCCCGGTTCACGGGCATGATTTTGCTCCGTGTCTCACTGTCCGGCGCGTGGAGGGACACCGAGAGGGTCAATTGCAGCCCCAGCTCCCCCAGCCGCTCTATGCCGGGGATGAGCCCGCAGGTGGAGAGGCTCACATGCCGCATCCCGATATTGAGCCCCTGGGGGCAGTTGACCAGCTCCAGGAACCGGAGGACGCTCACCAGGTTGTCCAGGGGCTCGCCGATGCCCATGAGGACGATGTTGCCCACCGGGAGGCCCGTGTCCAGCTGGGTGAAGATCACCTGGTCCAGGATCTCGGACGGCCGCAGGTCCCTCACCTTCCCGCCTATGGCTGAGGCGCAGAAGGCGCACCCCATCCGGCACCCCACCTGACTGGAGACGCAGACGGTGTTCCCGTGGCGGTAGCGCATGAGGACGGTCTCGATGCAGCTGCCGTCGGCGAGCTCCCAGAGGTATTTCGTGGTGCCGTCGGCGGAGGAGACCTGTTTTCGCACCGGGCGGGGGGCGCAGAGGGTGAAGCGCTCCCCCAGGCGGGCGCGGAGGTCCTTGGATAAGTCCGTCATCTCCTCGAAGGAGCGCACCCCCCGGTGGAGCCAGGCGAAGATCTGCCTCGACCGGAAGGCCCCCTCCCCCATCTCCTTGAGGGAAGCGGCAAGCTCCTCCACGGTCATGGATTTGATATCACAGAGCGTTGTTTCTCTCGTCATAGCTTCCTCATTTTGCAGATGTAAAATCCGTCTGTGCCCTGCCGCTGGGGCCACAGGGTGACGCTCCCGTCCGTCTCCAGGCCCAGGCCCGGGAGGACGAAGGGGGCCTTCTCAAACCCCGGGTGTTCCGAGAGGAATCCCTCCGTGACGTCCCCGTTCTCCTCCGGCAGGACGGTGCAGGTGGCATAAAGGAGCGTCCCGCCGGGCTTCACGTACCGGGCGGCGTTGTCCAGGATGGCCCTCTGCACCGCCGGGAGGCCCGAGAGGGCGGCGGGGTCCTTGTAGCGGATATCCGGCTTCTTGCGGATGATGCCGAGCCCTGAGCAGGGCACGTCGCAGAGCACCAGGTCGAAGCGCTCGTTCCACTCCTCCCGGTTTATTTTGCCGTCGGCCCGGACGGCGCTCACGCAGGTGAGGCCCAGCCGGGCCGCGCCCTTCTCGATGAGGGCCATCTTGTGGGGGTGGATGTCGCAGGAGACGATCTCCCCCCGGTCCTCCATGGCCATGGCGGCGGCGAAGGTCTTGCCCCCCGGGGCGGCGCAGACGTCCAGCACCCGGTCCCCGGGCCTGGGCCCCGCCGCGAGGACCGCCGCCTTTGCCGCAGGGTCCTGGACCTGGAAAAAGCCCTTTTGGAACGCCTCCATGGCCTGCACGTCCCCGCCGCCGGTCATATACCAGCAGTCCGGGAGCAGGGGGTGGGGCGTGAGCTTCGCCCCCGCCGCCTCCAGGGAGGAAACCAGCTCCTCCGGCGTACAGCGCAGGGGGTTTCGCTGGATGGCGGTGGGCACGCTGCCGTTATCCAGGCGGAGGAACGCCTCCGCCTCCTCCGGGCCCAGCAGGTCCAGGAGACGCCCCGTCAGCCACGCCGGGTGGCTGTATTGAAGGGACAGGCGCTCCTGGGCCGTGCCCTCCGGGAGGGCGGGCAGATGGTCCTTCTCCCGGCTCAGCCGCCGGAGGACGGCGTTGACCATGCCGGAGGAGCGCTGGTGCTTCCGGCGCTTGACCATCTCCACGGCCTGGTCCACGGCGGCGCTGTCGGGCACCCGGTCCATGAAGAGGACCTGGTACGCCCCCAGGCGCAGGACGTCCCGGACGAAGGGCTCCAGCTTCTGGAAGGGCTGGGCGCAGAAGCAGCCCAGGTAGTAGTCCAGGAGGGCCCGGTTTTGCAGGACGCCGTAGGCGAGGCGGGCGGCGAGGGCCGCCTCCCGGGGCTCCAGGCCCCGGCTGACCGCCTTGAGGCTCCCGTCGGACCAGGCGTCCAGGCGGCGGCAGGCGGTGAGGGCGTCCAGGGCCGCGTCTCTTCCAGTGGCCATCAGTCCCTCCTGTTCCCGCCGCGGCTTGCGAAGATGAGGAGGTACCGCAGAAGCTGTACCAGGCTCATCAGCAGGGCCGCGACGTACGTCAGCGCCGCCGCCGTGAGGACCCGCTTGGCCCCCCGGCGCTCCTCCTCGTCCAGGAGGAGCGCCCCGTCTATGGTCCGCAGGGCCCGGGCGGAGGCGTTGAACTCCACCGGGAGGGTCACCAGCTGGAAGAGGGCGGTGAGCCCAAAGAGGGCGATGCCGAGGGCGAAGACCGGCTGGGAGTAGAGCACCAGCCCCAGCATGAGGGCGATGAAGGCAAACTTCGAGCCGAACTGGGTCACCGGGATGATGGCCGAGCGGACCTGGATGGGGCCGTAGGCCTGGGCGTACTGGACGGCGTGGCCCGCCTCGTGGGCGGCGACGCCCACGGCGGAGACGGTGGCGGCATTATAGACCGGCTGGGAGAGGTAGATGGTGTTGCTTCTGGGGTCGTAGTGGTCGGTAAGGCTCCCGGAGCAGGGGCGGATGTCCACGCCGGTGACGCCGTTGGAACGCAGGACCTCGTAGGCGGCCTGCGCGCCGGTGATGCGGCGGCGGTTGGCGACTTTGCCGTAGCGGTTAAAGGTGGAGCTGACCTTGATCTGTGCGTACACGGAGAGGATCAGCACGGGGATGAGGACGATCCAGTAGATCGTATCATAATAGAAGGGCATATGTCCTCCTTTCTTAACGCGAGAAGGCGAAACGGAGTTTCGCCGCAAAAAGTTTTTTCTTTTTTGCTACTTTTTTCTTTTGTACACAAAAGAAAAAAGTAGAGGGCACCTAGACGTTGATGGGATGCCCCCGGAGGTAGTCAGCGGCGGACATGCGCCTGCCGCCGCCGGCCTGGAGCTGGGTGATGACGAGGCTCCTGCCGTCGCCGCAGGCCACGGCGATGCCCTCCTTCCCGGCGGAGAGGATGGTACCGGGGGCGCGGTCCGTCTCGGGGCCCGCATGGGCGCGGAAGACCTTCCAGCGGGTGCCGGAGACGTCCGTGGAGGCGCAGGGCCAGGGGATGAGGCCCCGGACCTGGTTGGCCAGGTCCTGAGCGGGTTTGGTGAAGTCCAGGGGGGACATCTCACGGGAGAGCATGGAGGCGTACTGGTGGCGCTGGGGGTCGTAGACCTGGGGCGTACGGGGGGCGGTGCCCGCCTCCAGAAGGCGCAACGCCTCGCTGGCGGCCTCGCCGCCCAGCTCCGCGAGGCGGGCGGTGAGCTCCCCGGCGTCCTCCTCGGGGCCGATGGGGGTGCGCTTCGTCAGGAGGATGTCCCCGGCGTCCAGCTCCGCGGCCATGTACTGGATGGTGACGCCCGTCTCGGCGTCCCCGTTGAGGACGGCCCAGTTGATGGGCGCGGCCCCCCGGTACTGGGGCAGGAGGGACGAGTGGACGTTGATGATGGCCTTGGAGGGGATGTCCAGCAGGGCCTGGGGAAGAATTTTCCCGTAGGCCGCGACCACGATCACCTCCGGCGCGAGGGCGCGAAGCTCCTCCAGCACCGCCCCGTCCCGGCAGGACGGGGGCTGACAGACCGGGAGGCCCTGTGTGAGGGCGTACTCCTTTACAGGCGTTGGCACCAGCTTCATGCCGCGGTTTTTCGGCTTATCCGGCTGGGTGTAGACAGCGGCGATGTCCGCCCCGTCCTCCACCAGACGCCTCAGCACCGCCACGGCAAACTCCGGGGTGCCCATGAAAACGATCCGCACCGGCTACGCCTCCTCTCCCTGGGCATTCTCCTGTTCGGCGAAGTAGGCCTCCACCTCCTCGTCGGTGAGGAAGCGGTCGATGTGCTCGACGTAGAGGTGGCCGTCCAGGTGCTCGATCTCGTGGCAGAAGCACCGGGCGGTCACGCCCTCCCGGTCCGCCTCGAACCAGTTCCCCCGGCGGTCCTGGGCCCGGACCTTCACCCGGTAGGGCCGCGTGACCATGCCCCACTTGCCGGGGACGCTCAGGCACCCCTCGGCCCCCTCCTGCTCCCCCTCCTGGAGGATGATCTCGGGGTTGATGAGCTCCAAAAACTCCTCGTTGTCGTCCAGCACGATCACCGCCCGGCGCAGGATGCCCACCTGGGGGGCGGCGAGGCCCGCGCCCTGGGCCTCGGCCAGGGTGTCCTTCATGTCGTCCAGCAGGATGTGGAGCCGCCGGTTGAAGTCCGTCACCGGACGGCACCGCTTATTCAGGATGGAGTCCCCCTGGACGACGATCTTTCTGATTGCCATGCTTATTGTATCCTCCTTCGGGCCGGTCTAAACAGGCCCCGTCTAGTCCTCCCCGTTGCAGTCGACGAAGAGGTTCATCCCCCGGTTCTCCTTCTTCTGGTGGAAGGCCCGGAGGTAATAGGCGATGAGCTCCCGGGTGGTGTGGTCGTTGCGGCCCACCCAGAAGACCCGGTAGCGGAAGCGGTTGTTGACCTTCACCACCGGCGCGGGGGCGGGCCCTACGATCTCCACCTGCATGTTGGCGGCGGTGGGGTAGCGCACCCCGGCGCGCATGGCCTCCCGGAGCCCGGCGGCGGCCCGGAGGACCGCCCCCTCCTCCGGCCCGGAGACGGTGAAGGTGAACACGTCCGCAAAGGGCGGGTAGCGCCGGGCCCGGCGGAGCCGGATCTCCGCGGCGTAGAAGCTGTTGTAGTCCTGGGCGGCGGCGGCGGTGATGACCTCGTTGTCCGGGGAGAAGGTCTGGATCACCGCCCGGCCCTCCTTGTCCCCCCGGCCCGCCCGGCCCACCACCTGGGTGAGAAGGCTGAAGGTCCGCTCGGCGGCGTGGTAGTTGTCCGCGTAGAGGCTCAGGTCCGCCGCGAGGACCCCCACCAGCGTCACGTTCTCGAAGTCCAGCCCCTTGGCCACCATCTGGGTGCCCAGGAGGATGGGGATCTTCTCCCGCTCGAAGCGGCCCAGCAGGGCCTCGTGCCCGGCGGCGACGGTGTCCGCGTCCATGCGCAGGACCCGCGTGTCCGGGAAGAGCTGCGAGAGCTCCTCCTCCACCTTCTGGGTCCCGGCCCCCACCTGCTTGATGAGCCCGCCGCACTCCGGGCAGAGCTTTGGGGCCCGCTCGGAGTGGCCGCAGTAGTGGCACATCAGCCGCCCGTTGGCGCTGTGGTAGGTCAGGGGCACGCTGCACCGGGGGCACTGGGGGGCCTCCCCGCACTCGCCGCAGAGGAGCATCCGGCTGTTCCCCCGGCGGTTGAGGAACAATATGCTCTGCTCCCCCCGGCGGAGGTTCTCCGCAAGCTCCTCCCGGAGGGGGGCGCTGATCATGCCGGAATTGCCTGCCCGGACCTCCTCCCGAAGGTCCGCGATTACCACCCTTGGCAGGGGGTGCTGGTTGAACCGGGAGCGCAGAATCAGCTTTTGGTACGCCCCCCGCTGGGCCTGCCATGTGGTCTCCACCGTGGGCGTGGCCGACCCCAGCACCAGCACCGCCCCCTGCTGGGTGCAGAGGAATTTCGCCACGTCCCGGGCGTGGTACCGGGGCGGGTTCTCCGACTGGTAGCTCCCGTCGTGCTCCTCGTCGAGGATCACCATGCCCAGGTCCTCCAGGGGGGCGAACACCGCGCTGCGGGTGCCCAGCACCACGTCCACCTCCCCCCGGCGGATGCGCTTCCACTGGTCGTAGCGCTCGCTCATGCGCAGTCCGCTGTGGACCATGGCCACCCTGTCGCCGAAATAAGCGCCGAACCGGGCCATCATCTGGGGCGTGAGGGCGATCTCCGGCACCAGGATCATCCCCCGCTTTCCCCGGCGGACCACCTCCTGGAGGAGGCGGATATAGACCAGGGTCTTCCCGCTGCCGGTGACGCCGTAGAGCAGGGCGCAGGAGGCCTCCCCCCTGTCCAGGGAGGCGCACAGGGCGTCGTAGGCCGCCTGCTGCTCCTTGTTGAGAAGGATGGGCCCGGCGTAAGCGGCCTCCTGCTTGGGCACCCGCAGGACCTCCTCCTGGGTGGACTCCACCAGGCCGGACTTCTCCAGCCCCCGCAGGGTCTGGGGGGAGGCCCCGGTGAAGTAGCAGACATCCGGCGCCAGGGCGCTCCCCACGGCGGTCAGCAGCCGCACCACCTCGTAGCGCATGGGCGCGCTGCGCCGCCGGGGCTCGACAGCGGCGAGGGCTTCCTCCGCCGGGACGGCCAGGCGCAGCCGCCGGGCTTTCTTATCCGCGATTTTCCGCTGGGCGGATGCCTCGATCGTGACCAGCCCCCGCTTTTGCAGGGCCCGGACCACCGCCGGGGCCCCCTCCCCGCAGGCCAGGCGCAGCGTCTCCAGCTCCGCCGAGCCGCCGTGGGCCGTGAGGGCCTCCAGCAGGCGGCTCTCCTTGTCGTTCTCCCCGGCCTCCAGGGCCTCCTCCCGGCTCACCGTGAGGGCGCAGACCTCCCGGACGCGGTACCAGAGCCCCGCCGGGAGCAGGGCCTTCACCGCCTCGTAGAGGGTGCAGAACGTCCGCTCCCGCAGCCACAGCGCCAGCTTGATCTGCGCCGGACCCAGCACGCTCTCATCGTCCAGCACCGACAGCACGCTCTTGAGCTCCGGCATCCGGCTCTCCTCGGTGAGAGTCAGGATGACCCCCTCGCTCACCCGGTTGCCCCTGCCGAAGGGCACCGTCACCCGCACGCCGCTCTTGGCCCTCTCCTCCAGCGCCGCCGGGACCAGATAGTCGTAGGGCTTGTCGATGGCGTACACCGCCGCCGCTGCCGCTACCCGCGCGATCACCGCCAAGTGCTTCACCTCCAGCCCTTCCTTTTTCTTTGTGTACAAAGAAAAAGGAAGCGAAAAAGAAAAACTTTTTGTCCGCAGGGCTTCGCCCTGCTCCTGTTTGCTTTATGAACAGCAGACGCGCCCCCAGCCTCCGCGGGGGCGCTGGTGCGCGTTACTCCACGTTGTCGATGACCACGTCCGCCGCCGCCACCGACACCTTCCCCTCCGCCACCTCCTGGATGGCCAGGGTCACGGGCTTCTCGTCCATCTTCTGGTCCGCGTCCTCCGCCGTCTGGGCGATCTGCCGCGCCCGGCGGGCTACCACGTTCACCAACAGGTACCGGTTGGGCACGTTGGCCGTCAGCTTGTTCATCGCGGGATAGAGCATCATAGTGCGATCAGTCCTTTTTTCGTTAAATTTTGGGGATATTGACCGGGATCGGGGCATCCCCCTCTCCCCTTTATCGGCCGCCGGGCCCTTCCACATAACAGGGGCCCTGGGGGCTCATTTCACATAGTATACCCAGTTCTCCTTCCGGGGAGCGGCCTGGGGGGCGTCGCCGTCCGGCCACCCAAGGGCGCAGTGGCCGATGCCCTCGTAGTCCCCCTCCACGCCCCAGGAGCGGAGGAGCGCCTTCCCCTCCCCGGTGTCGAACTCCTGCCGGGCCCGGTTGATCCAGCAGCTCCCCACCCCCAGCGCGTGGGCGGCCAGCATGAGGTTCCCCATCACCAGGCTCCCGTCGTAGACGTGGTTGGGGTTGTCCCGCCTGGCAAGGACGATGAGCATGGCCGGCGCGCCGTAGAAGGGGTCGTGCCCCTCCGGCCAGCCGCCGGTCCGGCGGTTCCAGTCCGCGATTTTGTCCCGCGTCTCCCGGTCCGTCACCTGGACGATGATGGCCGATTGCTGCCCCTTGCCGCTTGCGGCGTAAGTCCCCGCCTCGATGATCTGGTCCAGGATTTCCTGGGGAATGGGGTCCGGCCTGTACCTGCGGATGCTCCGCCGGGATTTGATCTGTTCCAGGACTGCGTTCATAGCGGTCCCTCCTTCAACACTCGATCTGCGCCGCCCGCTCCGCCGGACGGCAGTGCTCCGCCGTCATGATGGCGCGAATTTCCGCCACGGCGTGGTCTACAGTGTCATTGATGACGAGATAGTCGAAATCCCTGGCCGCGGCGAACTCCTCCCGGCCCCGGGCAAGGCGGGAGCGGATCTTCTCCCCGTCCTCGGTGCCCCGGCCCGTAAGGCGGCGCTCCAGCTCCTCCCAGCTGGGAGGGGCGATGTAGATGCGCACCGCCTCGGGCCGCTTCTGGTGAATCTGCTCCGCGCCCTGAATCTCGATGTCCAGGAGCACGTCCCGGCCCTGGTCCATGGCCTCGTCCACGTAGCGCCGGGGGGTGCCGTAGAAGTTGCCCACGAACTGGGCGTGCTCCAGGAAATCCCCGGCGTCGATCCACTCCTGGAACCTCTCCCGGGTCAGGAAGTGGTAGTGGACGCCGTCGGCCTCCCCGGCCCGGGGGGCCCGGGTGGTGGCGGAGACGGAGAAATAGAGGGTCGGGTCCGCCTCCATCAGGCGGCTGACTACCGTCCCCTTCCCCACCCCGGAGGGACCGCAGATGATGAATGTCTTCCCTTTTGGCATGAAAAGACCTCCTTATCGTGAAAAATGTGGGGCACAGGTCCCGGCGGCTCTGCGATCGGGACGCCCGTTTTATTGCGGCCCTGCGCGGCATCGTGGGGGCGGGCGATATCCGCCCCTACTCCTCCAGCGCCGCCGGGTCCACGCCGAACCGGGGGGCCAGCTTCTCCACGCTCAGCCCGGAGAGGACCACATGGTCGCTGTCCATGATGAGCACGGCGGCGGTCTTGCGGCCGAAGGTGGCGTCAATGAGCATACTGCGGTCCCGGGCCTCGCTGACGAGGCGCTTGACCGGCGCGGAGTCCGGACTGACCAGCGCCACCAGCCGCGACGCCGATACCAGTCCCCCAAAGCCGATGCTGACAAGCTCCATACGGGCCTCCTATTCGATGTTCTGGACCTGTTCGCGGATCTTCTCGATCTCCGCCTTCATGTCCACCACGTCCCGGGCGATCTGGATGTCCGAGCACTTCGAGCCCACGGTGTTGGCCTCCCGGTTGACCTCCTGGATGAGGAAGTCCATCTTCCGCCCGATGGGCACGCTGCTCTCCAGCATCTCCCGCAGCTGGGAGAGGTGGCTGTGGAGCCGCACCGTCTCCTCGTCCACCGCCACCTTGTCGGCGAAGATGGCCGCCTCCGTGAGGATGCGCCCCTCGTCGGCGGCGGTACTCTGGAGCACCTCGCGCATCCGGTCCAGGAGCTTCTGCCGGTACTCCGCCACCGTCTGGGGGGAGCGCTCCTCTACCAGCCGTGTGAGGGCGGCGATGGTGTCCACCCGGCGGCGGATGTCCTCGGTGAGCTTCTTCCCCTCCGTCTCCCGCATGGCGGCGTGGGCCCTGAGGGCCTCCTCCAGCACCGCGCAGATGTCCGCGCTGACCACCGTGAGGTCCTCGTCCGCCTTGGTCACCGTCAGCACGTCCGGCAGGCGGGCAAGGTCTGTGACGTAGTAGTCCTCCTTGACCATCCCGCCGCCCAGCTGGGAGAGGTGCCTGAGGGCGTCGATATAGCTCTTGGCCAGGGCGTCGTTGACGGCCACCACCGTCTCCTCCGCCCCCAGGGAGTCGATGCTCACGAACACATCCACCTTCCCCCGGCTCACATGCTTCTGCACCAGGGACTTCACCGCGTCCTCCGCGAAGATATACGCCCGGGGCATCTTCACCGCACAGTCCAGGTAGCGGTTGTTGACGCTGCGGACCTCTACCGTGATATCCCGTCCGTTCCGGGTCTCCCGGGCCCGGCCGTAGCCGGTCATGCTCTTTACCATAGTCTTTTACCTCTGTGTTCTTGTTTTGCTCCGCAGGGGCGGAGCGTGCGCCGGCGCAAATGCCCGTCCGGCAGGGTCAGCAGTAGAAAAACCGCATCGACCCGCAGGTACACATATTGCACGCCAGGTACGCGCAGGCCATCCGGCCGCAAAGGCTCCCCCCGCACCCGGTGGACCAGGTCTCGTAGCCCTCGGGACGGTAGCCCCCGGCGCTGTTCTCCACGAAGTTCAGCGTCTGCCGGTACTCCACGTTCCCCGGGTCCAGCTGGCAGGCGGTCTGGTAGTACCGCCGGGCCTCGTCGATCCAGCCCCGGCGGTAGCAGATCATCCCCATGAGGAAGTTCCACTCCCCGCCGTGCTCCCCCGTCTGCCGGAGGAGCTGCTCGGCCAGCCCTAAGTCGTTGCGGTTGATGGCCATGCGCACCTGCTGGAACACCGCCGCCCCCTCCCGGGCCTGGGACTGGTATCCCCCCTGGTACTGGGATTGGTACTGATATCCGCCGCTCCGGGCGTAGCCCCCGCCGGAGCGGGCGCGGCCGCTGCGCTCCTTCTGGATGGCGTCGTAGGCGGCGTTGATCTCCTTCATCTTCTCCTGGGCCAGGTCCGCCAGGGGATTGTCGTGGTAGTTGTCCGGATGGTACTTCCGCGCCAGGTCGCGGTAGGCCTTTTTGACCTCCTCGTCCGTGGCCGTGCTGGGGACGTTCAAGATCTCATAGGGGTCGGTCATAACTGCACCTTGTTTCCGCGGCAGGGGCCCTTCGCCCCGCCGCCATCGTGAAATGTTCCCTCCAAAACGGCCCCTCCCACCAGGAAAAGGCCCTCGTAGACCACGGAGCGGACCACCGCGCTCCACGCGCCGAAGTCCCACAGCTCCAGGGCCGCGCCCATCAGGCGGATGGAGTGGTCCAGGGAGACCACCAGGCTCTCCCGGGCCTCCCCTGTGAGCTTCCCCTCCTCCAGGCCGAACCGGCGCAGGAGGGGGTTGTAACTGCCGGAGGCGAAGTCCTCCGGGAGGTCGTCCGCCGCGTCCACCAGGTAGATCCAGCGGCCCAGATGGTACAAAAGCTGCTCCAGCACCCGGCGCTTCACCGGGTCCCGCGCCTCCAGCGCCGCCCCAGCCAGGAGCCGGGCAAAGGCGTCCGCGGGCTCGTCCAGGGTGGCGCACCCGCCCTCCTCCAGCGCCCGCAGGCGCGTGAGCTGCTCGCGCACCTTCCCGTCAAAGGCCGGACGCCGCGCCGCCGCCTGACGGTACCCCCCTTTCAGGGCCGCCGCGAGGAGGCGGTACTTCGCCTTCCCCCCGCCGGGGTCCGCGAGGGCGTCCGCCGCCTGCCAGCGGGCCAGGATCACGCTGTAGTCCGCCGCGAGCTCCAGGGCGGCATTGCCCGGGAAATAGGGCCGCTTCCCCGCCGGGTGGGCGATGCACCCCCGATGCAGGGGCTCCGGCGCCTCCCCCTCCCAGAGGAGGATGGCGAGAAAGGCGAAGTCGTAGTTCAGGATGAACCGGGAGGCGAGGCCGTACCGCTCCCCCAGGGTGCGGCAGAGGCCGCAGTAGGCGGCGGCGAAGCGCTCTTTGTCCGCCTCAGACAGACGCGCCTCACTGGGGCGCACATAGCCGAACATACCGCCTCCTACAGCTTCCGGATGACCTGGTAGCGCACCGCGCCGCCCCGCCGCCGCAGCCGCCGGTCGCACGCCACCGCCCCCAGCAGGCCCAGGGCGAACCCCAGCCCCCCGCAGGCGTACCGCAGCCCCTCCGGCAGTCCGGCGGGGAGCAGGTACCCCGCGAGGAACAGCGCCGCCGGCCCCAGGTACACCAGCGCCGCGATGCCCAGCACCCGGCCGTCGCTGTAGAGCTCCACCCGGTCGCCGGGGGACAGCTCCAGCGCCGAGCGGGCCCGGACGCTGAGGCTCCCCGCCATGGCCCCGCACCCGGCGCACCCGGCGCAGTTGTGGGCGCAGGCGCTCTGCCGGACCACCTGCACCACGGCGGCGCCCGGCTCCGGTACGGCGGTCACGGTCCCGATCTGTGTCATCGCACTGCCTCCTAGGAAGTGATCTTGCAGGCCACGGTGTAGTCGCCGCCGATGGCCCCCACCTGGTCGTGGTTGTCCACGAAGACCTGGGCCTTCACGGAGTAGGTGCCGTTGGAGGCGAACTCCGTCAGGTCCACCACGATGCGGATGTCCTCCGCCGTCACGTTCTCCAGCTCCTCCGCCGGGCCCCGGACCAGCACGTCCAGGGAGTTGGTCAGGCGGCTGAACCTCTGGGTCTCGCTGAGCCCCATGGGCACGATGTTGGTCACGGTGAAGCTCCGCGTCTCCAGATTCCGGCTGAAGCGGACGGAGAGGGTGGTGGAGGCGAGGTTGCTGAGATTGACGCACCCGGCGGGCATGTTGATGTCCAGGGGGATGTCCGTGCTGGAGAGGAGGGCGCTCAGGTCCACCTCCCCCAGGAGAATCTCGTCGACGTTCTCCAGGTTGGCCGCCTCACCGGCCACGGTGATGGTCTGGTCGGCCAGCTCGCACCGGGCGTCCTTCTCCAGGGACCCGGGGGCCTCTTTGATCTTCACGGTGAGGGGCAGCTCCTTGGTGATGAACACCGGCGCGGTCACCTGCACCCGGCGCTCCGAGAGGCGCAGGCCACTGGTCTCCACCTCATTGCCCTCCGCGTCCAGGAGCTGGTAGTCGAACTCCCGCTGGATGGTTGAGTTGGCGCCCGTGAGGTCCACCGTCACCCGCACCGTCTCCACCTGGTCGACGTCCTCCGCCCGGCCGCTGATGGTCAGGGTGGAGGGCTCTGCCAGCATCCGCTCCCCCATGTAGATGCACCCGTCCACCACGTCGCCGGTGACGTTGACGCTCACCGGCAGGGTGCGGGAGTAGAGGGTGGAGACCTGGACCGTCACCGCCGAGCGGGAGCACTCCGTGGTGATCTCCCCGGGGCGGATATTGTCCGGCGTGAGGATGGTATAGCTGAGGGGGTAGGTGCCCACGGAGTTGATATTGCTGACGTTCACCTGGGCCCGCAGGTCCTCCCGCTTCATGCCGCTGACGATGGCCCGGGGGCCCCGGACCACCACGTCCAATGTGGCGTCCATGCCGCCGGAGAGCATCAGGTTCCGGCTGGGCAGGGCGTCCTCCGCGCCGATGAACTCCACGGGGATGCCGTTGAAGGGCCGTTCGATGGTGTTCTCCTGCTCGTTGTCCACGAAGAGCCAAAAGGCCACGGCCAAAAGCAGGGAGAGCGCGATGTACAAAATCTTGTGCAGTTTCTCATTCATTCCCTTTTTCACCGTCCTTCTTCTTCCCGGACTTGGGGAGCTTGACCTTCACGCGCTTTTTGTCCTTCTCCCCCTCCTCCTCCTGGGCGGGGAGCAGCTCGTTGCGCAGCAGCTGTTCCAGGGTCTCGGTCATGAGGTGGCGCTTGAGCATCCCCCCCACGGCCACGGAGATGGACCCGGTCTCCTCGCTGACCAGGACCACCACGGCGTCGGAGTTCTCGCTCATGCCGATGCCGGCCCGGTGGCGCATCCCCAGGTCCCGGCTGAGGTTGACGTTCCGGCTCAGGGGGAGCATACAGCCCGCCCCCAGGATGCGCCCGTCCCGGACCAGGACCGCCCCGTCGTGCATGGGGGCCTTGACGAAGAAGATGTTCTTCAAAAGCTCGCTGGAGACCTCCGCGTCCAGCTTGGTGCCGCTGCGGAGGATCTCGTCGGTCTGGTTGTGGCGCTCGAAGACGATGAGGGCCCCGGTGCGGGACTTGCTCATGTCCGCGCAGGCCTCCACCGTCTGGTGGATGGCCCCCTCCACCACCTGCCGGTCCACCTGGGGCTTGGAGAAGAGGTTGAGCAGGGGGATCTTGCTGCTGCCCACCTGCTCCAGCACCCGGCGGATCTCCGGCTGGAAGAGGACCACCAGGGCCACGAGGCCGAGGCTGACGATATTCCCCAGGAGATAGTGCAGCGCGTTGAGCCGCCCGTCGGAGAGCCACATGGCCAGCAGGATCATCAGCACCCCCTTGAGCAGGCGGGAGGTGTTGGTCTTGCGCACCAGCAGCAGCAGACGGTAGATCAGGTAGGCGATGACCAGGATGTCCAGGATATCCCAGAACTGGAGCGAGAGCGCGAAGCTGCTCAGCCGCGCCCAGACCTCCTGCGCCGCGTTTGTAAAGACTTCCATGGCGTCCCTCCATTGATAAAGAATCCCATAAGTACTTCTATTTTAATCGAAGCGGGGGAAAAATGCAATAAAATCTCCGCAGGATTTTTTGCGAAATTTCCCGCTCCCGCCCTGTCCCCTACCTTTTCAGGCCGCTTTTCCCCTGTTTGTCCCATTTCTCCCGGAAATACCGGACGATTTTGGTGGGATATTCACAAAAAATTTATAGGAGGGCGGGGGCCGGAAAGGCCCCCGGGGCCCTACAGCAGGCCCAGCACCTCCTCCGCCTCCTCCACGGTGTTGAACGCCGACGCGGAAAAGCGCACCGTCCCCGTCTCGCTGGTCCCGGCGGTGAGATGGGCCAGGGGCGCGCAGTGGAGCCCCGCACGCACGGCCACGCCCCGCTCCGCGAGACGGTCCGCCAGGGCCTCCGGCGGCGTGTCCCGGGGCACTGCCGAGAGGACCGGGCTCCCTCCGGGCGCCGCGAAGACCTGATAGCCCCCCTTCCGCTCCAGGCCCTCTGCCAGACGGCCCATCACCGCCGCCTCCTGCGCCGCGATGCGCTCCAGCCCCAGGCTTCTCACGAACCGCAGGCCCGCTAGGAGCCCCGCCGCCCCGTGGACGTTCTGGGTGCCTGCCTCCAGCCGGTCCGGCAGGAAATCCGGCATATCCTGCTGCCGGGAGAGGCTCCCGGTGCCGCCCTCCAGGAGCGCCTTCGGCCGCTGTCCCGGGCCGCAGAGCAGAAGCCCCGTCCCCTGGGGGCCGTAGAGGCCCTTGTGCCCCGGCATGGCGATGTAGGCCGCGCCCCACCGCCCCAGGTCCACCGGCAATATGCCCGCCGACTGGGAGGCGTCCACGATGAGGGGCACCCCCCTCCTGCGGCACACGGCGGCGACGGCGTCCATGGGCAGGGCATACCCGAAGACGTTGGAGACGTGGGTGCAGACCACCGCCCGCACCTTCTCGTCCACCGCCTTCTCGAAGCCCTCCGCCATCTGGGCCGGGTCGAAGAGCCGGGCGTTCACCACCCGCACCTGCACGTCCCCGACGGCGTGGATGGGCCGCGTGACCGCGTTGTGCTCGTAGCCGGAGATGACCACCGTGTCCCCCGGCCGCACCAGGCTCTTGATGGCGATGTTCAGGCCGTGGGTGGCGTTGGCGGTGAGAATGACGCTGTCCGGCTCCGGCACGCCGAAAAACTCCGCCGCCTCTGTCCGAAGCGACAGCATCAGCTCCGCCGCCGCCCGCGCCGCCGGGTGGTCCCCGCGCCCCGGCGTCGTCATGGACGCCACCGCCCTCGCCACCGCCGCCGGGACCGCCGCGGGCTTTTGCAGAGTGGTGGCCGCGCTGTCGAAATAGATCATGTGCTGACCTCCTTTTCCAGGTTTATCTTCTTTTTTCTTTGTGTACAAAGAAAAAAGAAGCAAAAAAGAAAAACTTTTTGCGGCGAAACTCCGTTTCGCCTTCGCGCGCTGTCCGGGTGCGGCAAAAAAGGGGGGCCGTTTTCCCCGGTCCCCCCTCTCTTTTATCGAACTTCGCTGAATGCGCCGCCGCCATCGGTGTAGAACACCCGCATGGGCATCAGTCCCTCCGCCCGCAGCCGCTCCAGGGCCGCCGGGAGGTCCCGCTCCCCTACCCGCACCGCGTAGCTGCACCCCCGGTCCGAGAGCCCCATGGGGGGCCGGAAAAACCGGGACGTGATCCCGGAGCGCTCCAGGGCGCGGCTCATACGCTGGGCGTAGGTGATGGACCGGCACAGCAGAAGATAATACGGCATGTGACCGCCTCCCTGGTCCATTCTATGGCGGTCCGGGAAAATGGTGACTGCCGTTCCTTGAGGACCTCCGGCAGCCCTCGCAGGGCGGTCCATCATTCCTTCCAAATAAGCGCCGCAGCCTGCGCCGCCATGCCCTCCCCCGCGCCGGTGAACCCCAGGCCCTCCTCGGTGGTGGCCTTCACGCTCACCGCGTCCAGGTCCACCCCCAGGTCCGAGGCGATGTTGCGCCGCATCTCCGGCACGTAGGGCACTACCTTGGGCCGCTGGGCCACCAGGGTCACGTCCACGTTGCCTACGGTGAACCCCTCCTCCCCAAGCCTCCGGGCCACCTCCCGGAGAAGGGCGCGGCTGTCCGCCCCGCGGTAGCGCCCGTCGCTGTCCGGGAAGAGACGCCCGATGTCCCCCAGCGCCGCCGCCCCCAGCAGGGCGTCCATGAGGGCGTGGAGCACCACGTCCGCGTCCGAGTGGCCCAGAAGGCCCCTCTCATAAGGCACCGTCACGCCTCCCAGCACCAGGGCGCGGCCCTCCGTGAGGCGGTGGACGTCGTAGCCCTGTCCGATCCGCGGGATCATCACAGCGCCCCCTCCCTTCTCTGTAAGATCGCCTCCGCCAGGATCAGGTCCTCCGGCGTGGTGATCTTGATGTTCTCATAGGAGCCCTCCGTCAGAAAGACCTCCTTGCCCAGGCGCTCCACGGCGGAGCAGTCGTCGGTGACCTCCTCCCCGGACGCCGCAGCCGCCTGCAGTGCCGCCCGCAGGAGCTGGGCGTCGAAGACCTGGGGCGTCTGCACCGCCCGGAGGGCGGCGCGCTCCAGGGTGCGCTCCACCACGCCGTCCTCCCGGACCAGCTTCACCGTGTCCTTCACCGGCACCGCCGGGGCGGCGGCGTTGGTGCGGTGGGCCAGGGCCACGACGCGGTCGATGAGCTCGGGCTCCGCCAGGGGCCGGGCCCCGTCGTGGACGGCCAGGAACGCCGCGCTCTCCCGGCACTCCAGGAGCGCCGCACGGACCGACTCCAGCCGTGTCGCCCCGCCCCGGACGATCTTTACCGGCTTCGTCACGGCGTAGATCTTGCACAGGTCCGCCGTGGCCACCAGGTCCTCCTCCCGCACCGCCACCACGATCTCGTCCACCAGGGACGCCCCGTCCAGCGCCAGGAGCGTCCGGGCCAGGACGGGCACGCCGTCCAGGAAGGCCGTCAGCTTGTTCTCCCCGCCCATGCGCCGGGAGCTCCCTCCGGCCGCTACCACCGCGCTGCAATAGGGGTGGGCCTCCCTCTGCCGGCGGAACAGCTTCGTAAAAAAGTTCTTCATCCCGCTTCTCCTTTGCCGTCATTTGAGTTCTCCCTACCATCTTACATGGATGGACCGGAAATTGCAAGGAGGATTTTGGAGTGTGCGCCGCCATTTTTGAGACCGCTCCCCTTTACATTTCCCCGAAAAATGGTATAGTATAGCAGTCTGTCCCACCCCAAAACGATATCAATAAAGGAGTTGTTCCGATGTTTCACCATGTTCTTGTCAGACGCCCCTGTCCCGCAGTATGCGAGGGGATCACCTCCGCCCCCGAGCTGGGCAGGCCGGACTACGAAAAAGCCCTGCGCCAGCACGACGCCTATATCGAGGCCCTCAGGCGCTGCGGCGTGGAGGTCACGGTCCTGGACGCCCTGCCGGAGTTCCCGGACTCCTGCTTTGTGGAGGACACGGCGGTGCTGACGCCCAACTGCGCCATCATCTCCAATCCCGGCGCGCCCAGCAGGCAGAAGGAGCCCGCCTATATCGTAGACGCCGTCAAGCGCTTCTACCCGGACAGCCGCATCGAGTACATCACCGCCCCCGGCACCATGGAGGGCGGCGACGTGATGATGGTGGGCAACCACTTCTATATCGGCCTTTCCGCCCGGACCAACGAGGAGGGGTGCCGTCAGTTCCTCGCGGCCCTGGAGAAGCACGGCCATACCGGCAGCGTCGTCCCCCTGGAGAAGGTATTGCACCTGAAGACGGGCCTGGCCTATCTGGAGGACAACAATCTGCTGGTGGCCGGAGAGTTCTGCGATAAGGAGGAGTTCGCCCGGTTCAACAAGATCGAGATCTCCCCCGGCGAGAGCTATTCCGCCAACTGCATCTGGGTCAACGGCACGGTCCTGGTCCCGGCGGGTTATCCCGCAGCGAAGGCGGCCATCGAGAAGGCCGGATACCCCGTCATCGAGGTGGACACCTCGGAGTTCCGGAAGATCGACGGGGGCCTGAGCTGCCTCTCCCTGCGTTTTTAACCGCAGATCAGGGCAAAAACCAGGAGAACGGCTAAAAAGCAGATGTTCGCCGCCGTGAAACAGCGGAAATAAGCGCCCTTGATCCCGCCCTCCTCCCGCGCGATGAGCTTATAGGAGATGAGGCTTGCCATGGAGGCGATGAGGGTGCCCAGACCGCCGAGGTTCACGCCGGTGAGCAGCGCCGCGAAGTCGTCCGTGAAGCCGGACAGCAGGAGCGCCGCCGGGACATTGCTGATGACCTGGCTCACGGCCACGCCCGCGATCAGCTCGTTGCCGGAGACCACCGCCTGCAAAAGCTCTGAGACCGCCGGGAGTCTCCCCATGTTCCCCGTAAAGATGAAAAATCCCACAAACGTCAGAAGCAGGCTGTAGTCCACGCGGGCGAAGATACTCCGGTCGATCACCAGCAGAGCGGCCGCTGTGACGGCAAGCGTCACGCCGTAGGGGACTACCCGCGCCACCGTGAGCAGGGCGAGGGCAAACAGGACCAGATAGGCCGCAAGCTGCCCCGTCCTGCCGGAGAGGTCCGCCTTCTCCGCAAAGGACACCGCAATCGGAGCCCGGCAGGTCCTGGACTGGACCAGGCTCCACAGGACGGTCAGCAGGAGCGACGCCGCCGCATACGGGAGCATCAGCCGGACGAAAGCCCCCAGGGAGAGCCCCGCTTTCCCATACAGGTAGAGGTTCTGCGGGTTCCCGATGGGCGTGAGCATACTGCCCAGATTGGCGGCGATGGTTTGCAGGACCACCACGGGGATGATCAGCCGCTCCTTGACCGCCTCCCCGGCGAGGCCCAGGACCGTAAAGGTAAACGGCACGAAGGTGATGAGCGCCACGTCGTTGGTGATCAGCATACTGGAGAAAAAGCACAGCAGGACAAGGATCAGCACCAGCTGCCGGGCGCTCCTCACCCGGCCCAGGAGCGCCTGGGCGGTCCACTGGAACACGCGGGTCTTTTGCAGTCCCGCCATGACCGCCATGAGGCAGAAGAGGATCGCGAGGGTCCGAACGTCGATGTAGGATAGGTATCCCGCGTCCGGGCGGACAAGGAACATGGAACCGGCTGCCAGAAGAAACGCGGCGCACAGCACCGTTTCCCGCTTAAAAAAGGCAATGAGTCTCTCTTTCATCAGAGCTTCCCCTCCCACGGTTTTTCCTGTAGTATACCGTATCCCGGGGCCTTTTTCAAGCCGGGACAGCCCCTATTCTCTCATTTGCAGCAGTTCCATGGGATTTTTCCTCACAAGGAGCATGGCGCTGACAGCCGCCCCCGCAATGCCCGCCGTGAACCCCGCCGCCAGGGCGATGGTCAGGGCGGTTTTCAGCTTGGAGCGTACAATGTGCCGCCAAGCGAAGCGCAGGGTCGCGGCCACGCCCGGGGAAAGGCGTTTTCCTGCGCAGGGCGCAGCGGCCCGGCGTTCCTCCCCTCGGCCTGTAACCAAATTGTAACTTGCATTTTCAATATACGCCTGTATAATAAAGTTAAGTTATACGACTGTATAACATAGATATGAGGAGGAGATCAGATGAAACGGCTGGGAGACGGAGAGTTAGAGATCATGCTTGCCATTTGGCGCGCGGAGGGGCCGGTACAGTCCGGCTGGGTACAGGAGCAGCTGCGGGAGAGCCGCCCCTGGGCCCTGCCGGCGGTGATCACCGCCCTGAACCGCCTGGTGGACAAGGGATTTCTCGCCTGTGAGAAGCGGGGCCGGGGCAACTGGTACACGCCCCGCATCTCCGAGGGGGACTACAAGGCCAGCGAGGGCCGGGGCCTCATCGACCGGCTCTACGGCAGCAGCTTCACCGGCATGGTGGCGGCCCTCTACGACGGGCGGGCCATCGGCGACAGCGACCTGGAGCAGCTGCGGAAATACCTGGACGAACTGGAGGGAAAATAGATGGAGATCCTGCTGGACACATTAAAATGGAGCGCCGTCGTGGGGGCGGCGGTCCTGCTCATGACAGCGCTCAAGCCCCTGCTGGACCGGCGGTACAGCCCCAAGTGGCGCTATGGCGCGTGGCTGGTCTTGGCGGTGCTCCTTCTGGCCGCGCCGGTGCAGTGGGAGCGCCTGCTCCCCAAGACAGAGATCGCCCCGCCGCCGGTGGTCATCGAGGTGCCCCAGGCGGAGGTCTCCCTCAGCCGGGAGGAGGGCGTCCGCCTCCAGCGCCCGGCGGGAACAGCCGCGCCCCGTCCCGGCGTCCCGGCGTCCCCGGCGGAGCGTCCCGCCCCCCGGGAGGCGGTGCGGACCGTGTCCCTGGACCGGGCGCTGACAGTTCTCTGGCTGACGGGGATCGCTCTTTTCGGCGCATACCACCTGCTGGGGACCTTCCTCTTCGCCCGCCGGGCCCGGCGCTGGAGCCGGAGGCCCAGTGAAGAGACGGCCCGGCTCTTCGCCGGAGTCCAACAGAGCATGGGGCTGAAAAAGGCCCCGCCCCTCCGCGTCTGCGAGCGGGTCAACTCCCCCATGATGATCGGACTGCTCCGCCCCTGCCTGCTCCTGCCCGCCGGGGACTGGGACAGCCGGGAGCTGGGCTTCATCCTCCGCCACGAGCTGACCCACTACCGCCGCCGGGACCTCTGGTATAAGCTGGTGGTGCTCTGCGCCAACGCGGTCCACTGGTTCAATCCGCTGGTCTACCTCCTTGCGCGGGAGGCATCCGCGGACATGGAGCTGACCTGCGACGGCGCGGTGGTCTCCGGCGCGGACGCGGAGGACCGCCGGGCCTACAGCGAGACCCTCCTTGCCTCCGTCCGGCGCAGGGGCGGCGGGGCCCTGACCACCCACTTCTACGGCGGGAAACACGTAATGCGGGAGCGCTTTCGCAACATTCTGGGCCAGCAGGGGCGCAAGCGGGGCGTCCTGGCCCTGGCGCTGACGCTGGTGCTGACCCTAGCCGCGGCCTGCACCTTCGGCATCAGTCAGTCGAACGGGCCGGAGGACCTGACGGAGGAGGAGCTGGCGGAGTGGCAGGAGAAGCTGAACTCCCTTGAGTGGAACGGCTTCGTCACCAGCATGTACACCGACGTGCGCTATCTCTTCCCGGAAACCCTCTTCTACAACGGCGCGGGCATCAGCCGCAGCGCCACGGAGGCCGAGCGCGCCGCCCTGGAGGCAAGCTATGACGGTATCATTGATACGGATATCCAGGCGTTTTCCGTGGCGGACATCGACCAATTCCTCGCGGACCACACCGGCCTCGTCCGGCCGGACTTCGCCGGAAGCGGCTATGTCAGCCCCTGGACCGCAAGCGGCAAGACCTGGGCGGAGCTGGAGCCGGATAGCACTTACTTCCTGGTCCACGGCGACACCAACTATACCGGCGTCCAGGTCACGGGCGGGCAGAGGGACGGGGATACCCTCACCCTGGAGGTGGCGGCGGAATCCGGCATCCTGGGCAGCGGTTTGCCCAGCGGTACCTTGACCCTGGTGGACGGGAAGGTCACCAGCTTCACCGCGCCCCTCTACACTGCCGCCGAGAAAGCGGCCTGGGAGCTGATGGAGACCGCCGGGAGCACCTGCATCCAGGAGGCGAAGGAGTACCTGAGCAAGAGCCTCCAGTTTACGGACAAGTATATCGCTTCGCTCTACTGCGCTGGGAGCTACGAGTTTGATGGCAAGACCTTCTACCCCTGGCATCTGGAATACCGCATGAAGCCCGACAATATGGAGAACGTGTTCCTTGTGGGCGGCATGAGCGAAGAGAGCGGATACGTGACCGAGAACGCCTCCGTCGGGAGCCCCGTGCTGTTTTTCAGCATGGACAAGGATGGACAGATCACCCCGGAGGGGACCACCTGGACTGCCGATTATCAGGAAGAGGGCCTTACGATGGAGGAGTATATCTACTGCAACCTCCTGCTGGGGATGGAGATGCGCGGCGTCCTGAACGGCTGGCCGGAGATCGATACGCCCTTCCTGGAATCCCTCCACGACGGCCACGAGACCTGGACCCAGGACTGGCAGGACGTGGCCCGCTCCTACCTGGACAAGCGCCTGGGCGTGGATGACCACGAGGAATGGGTGACCCTGCGCACCTTCACCGCCGGTCCCGTGCTGGACCACGATGAGGCCCTGGTGGTCCGCACGGTGAGCGGCGGGCGCACCATCACCCTTTTCCTGGCCCATGTCAGCTATGAGGTTCCGGACTGGGGCCCCCTCTCCTTCTGGCAGGTCTGCGGCGAGCTGGTGGAGGGCGAGAGCCTGGACGAAAACGGCGACGCGTTCCTCTACCGCACCCGGTTCCTCCTCACGGACCAGCCGGACGCGCCCGCTATGGAGGTGGGGCTCTACGGCGATAAGGGACCCTCCGACTGCACGGTCCGCACACTGACCGTCTCCAGGGACGGGACGGGCATCCGGTCCCTCTCCACGCGGGAGGCGAGCGCCTTTGTGGACGGGGCGGACAGTATCGAGGAAGTACAGCTGTCCCAGTACAATATGGACGACTGGCTTATTTTGAAGGACGTGAATTTCGACGGCTACTGCGACATCGGCCTCCAGGCGGCGACACCGGCCTATAACCTGCCCTACTACTTCTGGCTCTACAACCCGGAGACGGGGCAGTACGACTTCTCCTTCTGGCTCCTGGGCCCCATCGTGGACATCGACGCCCACAACGGCATCCTCACCTGCGAGACCCACTCCGGCCCCACCTACTATACGGAGTACTACACCTACGACGAGAACGGCGCGCTCTATCTCTTCCGCCGGGACGTGGAGGAGATGGGGGACGGCGGCAGGACCTACACCGAGGACTTCGACAAGGCCGCAAACGACTGGCGCGGCGGGAGCTATACCGAGCTGACGGAGAAGGAGCTGCGCTCCTTCGAGGACTACTTCAACACCCCCGAGCGCAACGGCCTTCTGCGCTTCCCCCTCCGCCGCTGGACCACCCGGGAGGAGCAGAAGGAGCTGACGCCGTATCTCTCTCTGATTTTCTACGACCACGACGGCGACGCGGCCAACATCACCGCTGAGGAGGACGCGGCCCTGGGCATCACCATGGAGCTGGACAGGCAGAAGCTCACGACGGAGTATGTCATCAACTACATCAGCGAGAATTACCTCATCAGCCCTGACGAAGCCGCGGCCCTCCTGGCGGACAACCCGAACCTGACGGAAAACCAGCTGGGGGTCTACCTCCCGGAATACGACGCCTACTACCGTGAGCGCGGGGATACGATGTTCCAGGAATACGACTTCACCAGCGGCCTGCGCTTCTCCGACGGGAGCGTGACCCTCTACTCCAACTCCGATGTCTATATCTGGGAAAACGGGGAGTACACGCTCCAATCCGGGGATGCCCTCGCCACCGTCCTGCTCCCCTCCGGAGAGGACGGCCGGTGGTATGTGGAGAGCAACTACCTCCAGCTGGCAAGATGAGGGGCCTGTCTGCCACCTTGACGCGGGGCAGGATCTGTGGTATAAATAAGCAATGAACACCACCCAATCTCGGAAAATCTGACACAAAACGGGAGGACATATTATGAGCAACTGCACCGGCTGTCTCAGCCGCAACACCTGCCCCAGCGCGGACAAGCCCATGGAGAACTACATCCGCTCCCTGCCTCTGGAGACCGCCCACCACCGGGTGGAGAAGCAGGAGACCAAGTGCGGCTTCGGCCTCCAGGGGGTCTGCTGCCGCCTGTGCGCCAACGGACCCTGCCGCATCACCCCCGACGCCCCCCGGGGCATCTGCGGGGCGAATGCCGACACCATCGTGGCCCGGAATTTCCTGCGGGCCGTGGCCGCCGGGTCCGGCTGCTACATCCATGTGGTGGAGAACACCGCCCGTCAGCTGAAAAATACCGGCCTGCACAGGGACAAGATCCGCAGCGAGAAGGCCCTGAACCATCTGGCGGACCTCCTGGGCGTCACCGGCGAGGACAAGTACGACCTGTGCGTGAAGGTGGCCGACGCGGTCCTCTCCGACCTCTACCGCCCGGAGTACGAGGGCATGGAGCTGGTGGAGAAGCTGGCCTACGCCCCCCGCGTGAAGCGCTGGAAGGAGCTGGGCATCCTGCCCGGCGGCGCGAAGGGGGAGGTCTTTAACAACATCGTCAAGACCTCCACCAACCTCAGCTCCGACCCGGTGGAGATGCTCCTCTCCTGCCTGCGGCTGGGCGTGTCCACGGGGCTCTACGGCCTCCAGCTGACGAACCTGCTCAACGACGTGGTCCTGGGCGACCCGGTGATCCGCTCCGCCCCGGTGGGCATGAACGTCATCGACCCCGGCTACATCAACATCCTCATCACCGGCCACCAGCACTCCCTGTTCACCTACATCCAGGACCGCCTTCTGGACGAGGACGTGGCGGCTAAGGCCAAAGCCGCCGGGGCCAAGGGCTTCAAGCTGGTGGGCTGCACCTGCGTGGGACAGGACCTCCAGCTCCGCGGGGCCCACTACACGGAGATTTTCGACGGCCACGCCGGAAACAACTACATCTCCGAGGCCGTGCTCTCCTGCGGGGCCATCGACGCGGTGCTCTCCGAGTTCAACTGCACCCTCCCCGGCATCGAGACCGTCTGCGAGGAGCTGAAAATCAAGCAGATCTGCCTGGACGTTGTCGCCAAGAAGGCCAACGCCGAGTACATCCCCTTCAATTATGAGACCCGCGAAGCCGACGGCGACCGGATCATCGACGAGATCATCGCCGCCTACACCGCCCGCCGGGGCACCGTGCCCATGAACCTCTTCACGGACCACGGCAACAAGAACACCCTCACCGGCGTCAGCGAGGGGAGCCTGAAGGACTTCCTGGGCGGCTCCTGGAAGCCCCTCATCGACCTCATCGCTGCGGGGAAGATCAAGGGTCTCGCCGGTGTGGTGGGCTGCTCCAGCGTGGCCTACGGCCACGACACCCTCACCGCCGCCCTCACGAAGGAGCTCATCGCCAGGGACATCCTGGTCCTCACGGCGGGCTGTTCCTCCGGCGGGCTGGAGAACATCGGCCTTATGACCCCCGAGGCCGCGGACCTGGCGGGCCCCAACCTGCGGGCCGTCTGCAAGGAGCTGGGCATCCCGCCGGGTTTGAACTTCGGCCCCTGCCTCGCCATCGGGCGTCTGGAGATCGTGGCCACCGAGATCGCTGCCGAGCTGGGCGTGGACCTGCCCCAGCTGCCCCTGGTCCTCTCCGCCGCCCAATGGCTGGAGGAGCAGGCTCTGGCCGACGGCGCGTTTGCCCTCGCCCTGGGACTGCCCCTGCACCTGGGCGTGCCCCCCTTCATCACCGGCAGCAAGCTGGTCACCAAGGTCCTCACCGAGGACATGCTCTCCCTCACCGGCGGAAGGGTCATCATCGACGGCGACGGTAAGAGCGCCGCGGACAAGCTGGAGGCCATCATCGAAGAGAAGCGCCGGGCCCTCAACATTTGACGGGGAGGCGCGAGGATATGAAACGGATCTTTATCGACCCCGCCAAGTGCGACGGCTGCAAGAACTGCACCATCGCCTGCATGGCCTCTCACGCGGATATGACGCCCCGGCGCGGCTCCCTGGACGAGCTGCGCCAGGCGGTCTATGCTCTGGACCTCACCGATCCCGCCGTCCAGTCCCGCAACCGCATCCTCTCCGACGGGCAGGGGGGCTATAAGCCCATTTTCTGCCGCCACTGCGACGTGCCCGACTGCGCCGGGACCTGCATGAGCGGCGCGCTGGAGAAAAATCTGGAAACGGGCCTCGTGGAGTATAACGAGGACAAATGCGCGGCATGTTATATGTGCGTGATGAACTGCCGCTACGGCGTGCCCGCCATCAGCCCGGACCGGAAGCGGATCATCAAGTGCGACTTCTGCGCCCATCTGGAGGAGGGCCCCGCCTGTGTGCGCGCCTGCCCCAAGAAGGCCATTGAAGTGAGAGAGGTGTGAGCATGGAACGATTTGTCATCATCGGCGCCGGCGCGGCCGGGATCACCGCCGCCAAGACCTTGCGGGCCTTCCGTCCCCAGGACGTGATCACCGTCCTCTCAACGGACGAGCAGGTCCACTCCCGCTGTATGCTCCACAAGTTCCTGGGGCATGAGCGCACGGCGGAGGGCATCAACTTCGTCCCGGCGGACTTTTTCGAGAAAAACGACATCTACCACATCTCCGGTCAGACCGTGACCGGCATTGATACGGCGGCCAAGACCGTCTCCTACGGCGAGGGGTACAGTGTGCCCTACGACAAGCTCCTCATCGCCGCGGGCTCCGCTTTCTTCATCCCGCCCATCCCCCACTTCCGGGAGGCCCCCAACGTCTTCGGCTTCCGGGACCTCAGCGACGCGCTGAAGATCGACGCCGCCTTTGCCGGGGGCAAGCGGGTCTTTATCGTGGGGAGCGGCCTCGTGGGCCTGGACGCCGCCTCCGCCCTCTGCCGCCGAGGGGCCCAGGTGACCATCGCGGAGATGGCCCCCCGGGTCATGCCCCTCCAGACCGACGGCTATGCCGCCTCCGTGTACCAGAAGGTGTTCGAGGACCACGGGTGCCGGTTCCTGCTGGGCATCGGGGCGTCGGACGCCGTGGTGGACGGCGAAGGGAACATCACCGAGGTGATCCTCTCCACCGGGGAGCATGTGCCCTGCGACTTCATCATCATGGCCGCAGGGGTCCGGCCCCGCATCCAGCTGGCCCAGGCCGCCGGCATCAGGGCCGAGCGGGCCATTGAGGTGGACGATCACCTTCGCACCTCCGCCCCGGACGTGTACGCCGCCGGGGACTGCACGGGCCTCTCCGGCGTGTGGCCGGACGCCATGGCCCAGGGCAAGGCGGCGGCGGAGAACATGGCGGGCGTCGACACTGTGTACGAGAAGCCCTACCCCTTCAAGAACACCAGCAACTTCTTCGGCGTCACCATGCTCAGCGTGGGGCGGCTGGACCAGACCGAGGGGGCGGACGTCATCGTTCACAAGACGCCCAAGGAGTACAAAAAGGCCATCGTGAGGGACGGCAAACTCACCGGCTACCTCTCCCTGGGGGACATCTCCAACAGCGGGCTGTACCTCCACCTCATCAAAAACGGCGTGGATGTCAGCGGGAAGCTGGACCGGATCTTCCGCCTCACCTTTGCCGACTTCTACGGCATCAACGAGAAAAACGGAGAATACGTCTACACCGTGTGAGCAATGCGGCCGGGACCTGATGCGGGTCCCGGCCGTTTTTTCCCCCATGGCCGGGCAAAAATCCGGTTGCAAAGGAAGCGCGGAAGTGGTATAATGGCCCACAAAGCGGCGCTGTCCCCTGGAGCGGGACGCCGCCACCCACGATGGAAAGGCATGAGTGCGATGAAGATGAGATGTTTGATCCTGCCGCTGTGCCTGGCGGTCCTGCTTCTGGCGTCCTGCGCCAACGAGGAGGCCCCGCCCGAACCGGAGCGCACGGACAGCGGTCCCGTGGAGCTCACCGTCTGGGGCGGCGAGGAGGACGAGGCCCTCCTGGAGGAGATCTTCGCCTCCTTCCAGTCCCGCTACGCCGGGGAGGCATCCTTCCACATCACCTACCAGGCCCAGAGCGAGTCCAGCTGTAAGGACGCCCTGCTGGGGGACCTGGAGGGGGGCGCGGACGTGTTCGCCTTTGCCGACGACCAGGTGGCGGCTCTGGCCGCCGCCGGGGCCCTGGACCCGGTGGAGAACGCCCAGGAGATTCGCAGCGCCAGCCTCTCCGCCGCAGCGGATGCGGCCAGTGTGGACGGCACCCTCTTCGCCTACCCCCTGACTGCGGACAACGGATACTTCCTCTATTATAACAAGGCGTACTTCTCCCCGGAGGACGTGCAGAGCATGGACCGGCTCCTGGCGGCGGCGGAGCGGGCCGGGGGGTTCTTCTCTATGGACTGGACCTCCGCCTGGTATGTCTACGCCTTCTTCGGCAACACCGGCCTGGAGGTGGGCCTCAACGACGACGGCCTGACCAACTACTGCACCTGGAACGCCGCGGACGGCCCCATCCGGGGCGTGGATGTGGCCCAGGCCATGCTGGACATCGCCGCGAGCCCCGCCTTCTCCAGCCGGACGGACACGGAGTTCCTCGCGGGCGTCCAGGACGGCAGCATCATCGCCGGTATCAGCGGCGTGTGGAACGCGGTGGCCATTCAGGAGGTCTGGGGGGAGGATATGGGCGCCGCCCGCCTGCCTACATACACCTGCGCCGGGCAGGAGGTGCAGATGGCCTCCTTCTCCGGCTGCAAGCTCATCGGCGTCAACGCCTATTCCCAAAACCCGGAGTGGGCCGCCCGCCTTGCGGAGCACATCACCAGCGAGGCCAGCCAGCGCCTGCGCTTCCAGCTGCGGGGACAGGGCCCCGCCAACGTCCGCGCCGCGGCCTCTCCGGAGGTCCAGGCCTCCCCTGCCATCGCGGCGCTCCTGGCCCAGTCGGAGTTCTCCCAGCTCCAGCGGGTGGGGGGCAAGTTCTGGGACCCGGTATCGGCCTTCGCCTCCAACCTGGCGGCGGGCAATCCCTCCGGCGCGCCCCTCCAGGACCAGCTGGACCGGCTGGCGGAGGACGTGACGGCGCGGTGAGCCCGGGGGGGGCCAGTCATCAACAATCATTTCGGAGGGGATCGTATGAAAGGCAAGCTGACACTCCAACAGCGGCTGGTCCTGCCCATTCTCCTGCTGGGGCTGGTGACGCTGCTGTCCAACCTCTTGGCTGTGTTCGGCATCCACAACGTCAACGCCAACGCAGGGACCATCGCCGACGAGTACATGGCCAGCGAGGCACAGCTGGAGGAGATCCGGCGTTCCATGATGGACATCCACCGCCTGGCCCTGTCCCACATCGTGGCCGCGGACCACGCCAGCATGATCCGGCTGGTGGGGGAGATCAAGGAGGAGGAGGCCGCGCTGGACGGGAAGCTCGCGGCCTATGAGACCTTCGTCCTCCCGGAGGACCAGGAGACCTACAGCGCCCTGCTGGGGGACTACGGCGACTTCAAGCACGCCCTGGTGGACCTGGTCTGCGCCAGCGCGGACAGCCGGACCCAGGCGGCCTACGCCGTGGCCAACGGGGATGCCGCCTTGTGCAGTGAGGCCGTGGAGGCGGGCATCGACAGCCTCCACGCCTCCGTCCGCGCCCAGCTGGGGGAGGCCCGGGGGCGTCTGTCCGCCGTCTACGCCGCCTCCCTCGCCACCAGCGCCCTGACGCTGGTCATCGGGGTGCTCCTGGTGGCCGCGGCATTCCGCATGGTCCGGGCCCACGTCATCGCCCCCATCCGGGACGCCATGGGCACCCTTCAGGACAGCTCCGAGCACATCAGCGCCGTGGTGGGGGAGGTTCGCAGGCGGACCCGGACCTCCAGCGGCAGTGTACAGGCCCTCTCCGGCCTGACGGAACAGCTCTCCGCCGCCCTGGAGGAGATCTCCGGCAGTACCGCCTCCATCAGCGCCAGCGCCGCCGGCACCCAGGGCGACGCGGGGCTCATGGCGGAGGAGTGCGCCGGTATCACCACCTACTCCCAGGATATGCGAAGCCGGGCTGAGGACATGGAGCGCGCCGCCCGGGAGGAGATGGAGGCGGTCCGGGCCCGGACGGAGGAGAGCCGCGCCAAGCTCCAGGCGGCCATCGAGCAGAGCCGGAGCGTGGAGCAGATCGGCATCCTCACCAAGGATATCCTCTCCATCTCCTCCTCCACGGACCTCATCGCCGTCAACGCCTCCATCGAGGCCGCCCGGGCCGGAGCGGCGGGGAAGGGCTTCGCCGTGGTGGCCCAGGAGGTCCGGCGCTTGGCCGACTCCTGCGCCGAGACCGCCGGACATATCCAGGAGGTCAGCGCCGTGGTCACCGGGGCGGTGAGCTGCCTTTCCGGCAGTGCCCAGGAGCTGTCGGACTACCTGACCGGAGTTCTTCTGGAGCAGCTGGAGCAGTCTGTCCAGACCGGGGAGCAGTACCGGGAGGACGCCGCCTACATAGGCCGCTCCATGGAGGCCTTCAACGACCGCGCAGGGCGTCTGCGGGCCGCCATGGATGAGATCGCCGGGGCCATCTCCAGCATCTCCGGCGCCATCGACGGCGCGGTCTCCGGCATCACGGGAGCCGCCGGGAGCACACGGGCCCTGGTGGACGACATGACCGGCATCACCGCCGGTATGGACGACAACCAGGCGATCGTCGGGGAGCTCCAGCGGCAGATGGACGTGTTCGCCAATCTGTGAGCCCGCAAAACTACATAAAAAACCAGCCGGTCGGGATTTTCGACCGGCTGGTTTTTGCTTATGTAAGTTTTAGTTTGCGGCGTGGGCCAAGAGCCACTCCCGGAGCTCCTCCGCAGACTGTGCGCCGCCCTCCAGACGGTGCTCTCCCAAGAAGGCCGTGGGGACCACGCGGACCTGCAGGTCCTCCTTGGCGCGGCGGACGGCTTCCCGCTCCTCGGCCTCCCAGCGGCCGCTCTCCAGCGCCTGGCGGAAGGCGTCCGGGTCCAGCCCGGCCTCGGCGGCCAAGGCCGTCAGCTCCTCCAGGCCGCCGATATCCCGCTCCTCCTCGAAGTAGGCCCGGAAGATGCGGTGGCAGTAGGCCTCCTCCAGGCCCTGCTCCCGGGCCAGGTAGAGGCCCTGGAAGGCCATGCGGGTGTAGGGCCGGGGCACCACCTTGGGCGGCAGGCACATCTTCAGGCCCACCTCCCGGCACAGGGGCTCCAGCTCCTTGGCGTAGCGGGCGCGGCGCTCGGGGTCGTTGTAGGTATCCACCCGCTCCGCCGGGGGTTCGGTCAGCTCAAAGGGGAGGTATTCGATCTCCACGTCCACCTCCGGGCGGACCTGGGCGATCATGGCCTCCAGGACGTAGCAGTAGGGGCAGACGAAATCTGACGCGATCTTCAAATGGATGGACATGCCGTTCTCCTCTCTTTCTGCGGCGGCGCCGCGGCTGGCTGGGTCAACTTCTTTTTTTACAATAGCACGGTTTTCCGGCGCTGTCAACCGCAAAAGCGGGGAAACCCGCCCTTATCCAGACGCGCGAAAGCCCCGCCGGAAACAGCGGGGCTTTCGCGGGGCCTGTCCACCTTCTCCGGCTAGTTAAGACGGCGGCAGGCCCCGTTGAATTTGCTCCCCACACCCTTCAGGGAGCAAGCTTCTGCACATATCATACCACAGCGGGCGCGATTCGGCAATAGGTAATTTTTCTTTTGCCCCCTGTAGGAGAGCCCTTGGTCCAGCAGAAATTTTGGAAAAAATTCCCGGATTTTTCGTACAGAACATCAATTGATTTTTCAGACAAAACCGCTAAAATCAGCGGAAGGTCCCACGAGGACCTCATCATACTTTCGCGAGGTAATACGTTATGACAAAAGATTTGACCCGGGGCCGCCCCATGGGACTGCTCCTGGGCTTCGGCATCCCGGTTCTGCTCGGCTATCTCTTCCAGCAGCTCTACAGCGTCATCGACACCGCCATCGTCGGCAAGATCCTGGGCGGCGCGGCCCTGGCGGCGGTGGGCTCCACGGGGGCGGTGAACTTCCTGGTGGTGGGCTTCTGCTGCGGCATCTGCTCCGGCTTTGCCATCCCGGCGGCCCAGCAGTTCGGCGCAGGCGACGAGAAGGAGCTGCGCCGGTATGTCACCGGCGGCGTCTGGCTGTGCGCGGCCTTCGGGACGGTGCTGACGATCGCTACGGTGGCCCTCTGCCCCGCCATCCTCACCGCCATGCACACCCCGGCGGACATCTACCAGCGGGCCTACCGCTACATCGTCACCATCTTCGCCGGCCTTCCGGCCATCTTCCTCTACAACTTCACCGCCGCCGTCCTCCGCTCCCTGGGGGACAGCCGCACGCCGGTGCTCTGGCAGGTGGCGGCGTCCCTGGTGAACATCGTGCTGGACGTGGTGTTCATCCTGGTGTTCCACCTGGACGTATTCGGCGCGGCCCTGGCCACGGTGCTCTCCCAGGTGCTGGCGGGAGCGGGATGCCTCCTTCGGATGCGGCGGGGGTTCCCGGTGCTGAAGATGGAGCGCTCCGACTGGCGTCCGGAGCGGCGGCGGATGGGGGAGCTGTGCCTCATGGGCCTGCCCATGGGCCTCCAGTACTCCATCACCGCCATCGGCAGCGTCATGATCCAGAGCGCTGTCAACAGCCTGGGCACCGCCTACGTGGGGGCGGTCACCGCCGCCGGGCGTGTGACCGGCGTCTTAGCCTGCCCCTTTGACGCCATGGGGTGCACCATGGCCACCTACGGCGGGCAGAACGTGGGGGCGAGAAAGTGGGACCGGCTCCACGAGGGACTGCGCGCCTGCGTCCTGCTGGGGGCGGGGTACGCGGCGCTGAGCTTCGGCGCGGTGCTCCTCTTCTCCGGGCCCATGAACATGCTTTTCCTCAGCGCGGACAGCGCCGGGGAACTCCTGCCCCTGGCCAAGGAGTACCTCACCATCAACGCCGCCTTCTACTTCCTCCTGTCCCTGGTGAACATCTTCCGCTTCCTGATCCAGGGCATGGGCTTCTCCCCTCTGGCAGTGCTGGCCGGGGTGCTGGAGATGGTGGGCCGGTGGGCCGTGGCACTGCTGGTTCCCGCCTTCGGCTTTACCGCCGCCGCCTTTGCCTCTCCGGCGGCGTGGGTCCTGGCGGACCTGTTCCTGGTCCCCGCCTACTTCTGGTGCCACAGGCGTCTGACCCGCCCCCGTCCCCAGCGGCGCAGGGCGGCCGCCGTGAAGCTGGGGTAGCAGCAAGAGCCCCGTCCCCTCCCCGGGACGGGGCTCTTGTCTTACCAGCGGTCCAGATTCTTCTGAAATTTTGCGGTATACGCACTGCGAAGCTCCTCCGCCGTGATCCCATAGCACAGAAGGATGTCGTTGTAGTACATGAGGACATCGGCCAATTCCTCGACCAGATGGTCCCTGATGGGCCCCGGCTCCGCCGCGCTCTGGTCTCCGTTTTTCTTCACCACGTCGATAACCTCGCCGAGCTCCCCGATCATCCATAGCAGCTTGTTCTTCCCGACGGGAGGGGAGATGGGCTCCCACCGGCCCTTGTACTTCTCCTGTAACTGCCTCTGCATATCCAGCATCTCATTCATCGAAAAATCCATCGTCCGTACGCTCCTTCGCAAAACGTTTTTCCGGCACGGCCTCACTCCTCCGGCCGGATGTCCACAAAGGGGACGCTCTGCCGGATGGCATACTCCAGGGTCTGCCGGGTGCCGCCGGGGGTGCCGTCGTAGACGGCGATGACCATGGCGCTGTGGTCCACCATGTAGCGGTTGCGCCGGCTCATACAGCCGGGGGAGTAGTGATCCTGGACCAGGGTCTCCAGGTCGCAGGCGGCCAGGATGCGCCGCCGCCGGACCTGGTCCGCACGGGGCCAGCTGTTCGCCTGGGAGGGGCAGGGCACCGCCGCCTCCAGGGAGACATCCCCCCGGGCTTCCCGCAGGGACAGCACCGCCTCGGCAAAATACAGGTCGCACCCCCGGGCCATGCCGCAGATGAAATGGCGCATCCCCTCGTCGTAGGCCGCCTCCACCGCGTCTTGCAGCTTCTTTTTCAGCGCGGCACAGCGCCCGTCTGTCTCGTCGTCTCCCCAGGGCAGTTTTTCCGGCCTGTGGCCGGTGAAACAGCAGGTGTAGGGTCTCCCCCTCATGGGTCCATCCTCCCTTTATCATGGTCTGCCGCTATTATAGAACAAAAATTCTGATTTGTAAAGACCGGCCCTCCGAAAAAAATGCTTGCAATTCTCCCCCGCCCCGCGTATAATGGGGGCACAACCGAATCGTTCATCTTCAGGGCGGGGTGCAAGTCCCCACCGGCGGTGAGGGCCCCTCGGGGCACGAGTCCGCGACCGCGAAAGCGTTGAACCGGTGTGAATCCGGTACCGACAGTGACAGTCTGGATGGAAGAAGATGCGCGCGGGGCGTTTTGCGCTCTTTTGCGGCAGTACTCCGGGGATGATGCGTCTTCGGGAGAATTTCCGTAAAGGAGTGTATTTTTATGTCTACAAAGCAAGTCTTCCCCCAGACCCCTGCCGCTACCCGCGGCGCAGCCTCCCGCAGGGTCCGCGCCTTGGCCGTCACCGCCATGCTCTCGGCGGCGGCCACGGTGCTCATGGCCCTGGACTTCCCCATCCCCTTCCTCATCCCGCCCTTCGTGAAGATGGACTTCTCAGAGCTCCCCGCCCTGCTGGCGGCCTTCGCCCTGGGTCCGGCCAGCGGCGCGGCGGTGTGCCTGGTGAAGAACCTGGTGAACCTGACCATGAGCTCCACCCAGGGGGTGGGCGAGCTGTGCAACTTCCTGCTGGGCATCTGCTTCGTGGTCCCGGCGGGGCTGATCTACAAGCGCAGGAGGACCCGGTCCGGGGCCCTCGCAGGCTCCCTGATCGGCGCGGCGGTGATGGCCGTTTGCAGCGTCCCCATCAACTACTTCATCTCCTACCCCTTCTACACCACCTTCATGCCCCTGGACACCATCATCGGCATGTATCAGGCCCTCATCCCCTCGGTGGACGGCCTGCTGGCGTGCCTCGTGATCTTCAACGCCCCCTTCACCCTCCTCAAGGGCCTGCTGGACATGGCTCTGGCGTTCCTCATCTATAAGCCCCTCTCCCGGCTCCTGCACGATTAAGCGCGTAAGGCCCCCCCTCTGTCATATCCCCGCCTCCCGCCGCATAGGCTGTACGGTCAGCCGGTCCCACGGGCCGGACTACCAATGAGGTGAACGTACATATGGAGGAAACACGCAATCTGGTCCGGCTGCGGGGGACCGCCGCCGGAGAACCCCAATTTTCCCACGAGAACCACGGACAGCGGTTCTACCGCTTCCCCTTTGCCGTCCGGCGGCTCAGCGGGCAGGCGGACACCCTGCATGTCATCGCCACCGGGGAGCAGCTGGAGGGCCTGCTCCCCCTGGAGGGCCGGCGGCTCAGTCTGGAGGGGCAGCTGCGCTCCTTCAACAACAAGAGCGGCACCGGCAGTAAGCTGGTCATCTCCGTCTTTGCCCGGACCCTTCTCCCGGCGGAGGAGGGGGAGGACCTGAACATGATCGAACTGCAGGGCGTCATCTGCAAGCCGCCCATCCTCCGCCGCACGCCCCTGGGCCGGTGCATCTCCGACATGATGCTGGCGGTGAACCGGCGCTACGGCAGGGCGGACTACCTGCCCTGCATCGCCTGGGGACAGGTAGCCATGCTCACGGGCCGCATGGACGTGGGGGAGACGCTGAGCCTGGAGGGCCGGGTCCAGAGCCGGGCCTACACCAAGGTCGTGGACGGTCAGCCCCAGGAGCGCACCGCCTTCGAGGTCAGCATTATGCACTTGGTGGACGAATGGGAGGAGCCGTGATACGCGGCCCCTCCCTCTTTCTGTCCTATGAAATCACTGTTCAGGGCGGCCGGTCCTATCGGCTCTGCAAATGGTGACAGCGCCCTCCACGTCCTGGAGGTCTCCCTCCGGTGCGCGGACGAAGAGGCGGTAGGTCCCCGGTTCCACGTTTCCTCCCCAGGTGAAGGTCCCGGAAGCCCACAGCTCCTCGTCCTCCTGGCGGTAGTTGGTGACGGTGTTGCAGGTGATCCCGGTCTTGCCGGGCTTTACGAAGCCCACCGACAGGCACTCCCCCCGCTCTGCCGCTACGTCGAGACGCACCCGGTCTCCCTCCTTCATCTGGAGGGTGTTGAGAAACACGGTCTCTCCGCCCTCCACCTTCTCCAGCTCCACGGCATAAATTTCGTCTCCTTCGCAGCCGTCGTCCCAGTCAAAGTCCTTGTCCCAATCGTCCCCGCCGTCCTGGTCCTTATCCGGCTCGCCGCTGCCGGAGAGACGCGCTTTCTCCTCCGCAGTCAGGTAGGCCACGCCGGTGATGGCGCCATCGTCCGCATCCCGGACGATCTTGATATTCACCTTGCCGTCCGGGTTCATGTCCAGGACATAGTACCCTTTGCCCTGCTGGTCCAGGAAGATGTTCACCAGTTCGCCCTTGTAGTAGCGGTCCTTGCCCTCCCGGGTGACGCCCACGGCGGCATATGCGGCGTCCTGCTCCTGGTCAAGCTTCTTCTCCAGCGCCTCCCGCTCAAAGTCCCGGTCCAGGGCGTCCAGGAGCACCATCTGGAAATTGGTGCGCCTGTCGTCTTCAGCACGGGCCAGCCAGCTCTCCAGTTCCTCCTCGTCCAGCTCGCCGGCCAGGATGCTGAAAAAGGAGATCTGTTTGTCCTGATAGGCCCGCTCCGCCATCGCGCCGATGATCTCGCTGTCCTCCACCGCGCTCAGCGCCTGGGCGAAAAAGGCGATATATCCATCGTCATAACACGTCTCCAGCCACGCCAGCTGCTCCGGCCTTGTCAGCTTCGCGACAGCACGGCCGAACCGGGGCAGGTTCTCCAGCTCGTAGGCCCGCGCCGCCTCTTGGGCGTTGGCGCTGGACTTGGCATCCTCTTTGACGGCGGACTTGACGCGTTCCTTGATGTCCTCCTTTGCGCCGGAGTTGATGACCGGCTCTGTCTGTTTTTTCGCGGGGCCGGTGTAGGCCCCCGCCGCCGTGGCTCCCGCCAAAAGCGCCCCAGCCAGCATCAGGGACAGCGCGGCAGTCCGCTTCGTCTGTCTTTTCACCTTCATGATCGCTTCCAACCTTTCTTTCAGCAATTTTCCGTCCTCGCACAGCGTCACCGACGCCCCCACGCCGGAGAGCTTCCCTCCGGCCTCCAGGACACGGAGGAGGGTGTCACCATAGGCGCGCCGCCCGTCCTCCCCCAGGGCCAGCACCACCGCCTCGTCGCAGGCCAGCTCACAGTCCCGGGCAATCTCCCGGGCCATGAGGCAGACCAGGGGGTTGAACCAGTGGAGGCACACGGCGGCCTGCACCAGCCATTTGTAGGCCCCGTCCCACCGGCGGCAGTGGGTCAGCTCGTGGAGGACCGTGCAGCGGAACGCCTCCTCCGTCAGGTCCTCCGAAGGGAGCACGATACAGGGCCTTACCCACCCGATGAGCACCGGCGACGCCGCCAGGGGGCATATCAGCAGTTCCACGGGACGCCGTACACCGGCCTCCCTGCCCAGGGCGGCGAGGGCGTCCAGCACCGCCGGGTCGTCCACCGCCCGTCCTCCGGCCCGGAGGCAGCGGACGTAGCTCTGATAGGCGGTGGCCTTGCGCACCAGCAGGACCAGCGCCGCTGCAAGCCACCCCGTGGCCAGCCACTGCGCCGCGTCCGGCAGGTCCGGACCGGACTCCGCCCCCGGCAGAGCCGGGGAGGCAGGCAGGTCTGTCCCGCTCTCCGCCGGTCCCGGCCCGGGGAGGGACTCCACCACCGCCGGGGACGTCGGCGCCTCCCGGAACAGTGTGCCCATCAGGCTCCCCTCCGGGGCAGCGGGCATCAGAAGACGAGCCAGGGCCACCAGCCACACGTAGTACTGCCACCGGGCGCTGACTCTTCCCCGGACCAGAGGCCGCAGGAGCAGGATCGCCGCGATGACCAGCGACCCGGACAGCGACAGGGACGCCGCCGTCCGCAGTACCCCGGTCATTTTGCCTCCCCCTTCTCCCAGAAGCTCCTGAGCTCCTCAAACTCCTGGGCGGAGATGGCCTGTCCCTCGATGAGGGCGGCCACCAGGCCCTTGGCACTGCCGGCGTAGAGCTTGCCCACCAGGGCCTGGGTCTGAGCGGCCTGGTAGTCCGCCCGGGAGACCAGGGCGGCGTACTCGTTGCGCCGGCCGATCTTGCTGGTCTTGAGCATCCCCTTGTCCACCAGCCGGGACAGGAGGGTGATGACCGTGTTCTTCTGCCACGAGCGTCCCGCGGCGGTCAGCGCCGCCATGATCTGGGCATAGAGGGCCCTGCCGCCGCAGTCCCAGACGATCTGCATCAGCTCCAGCTCGGAATCCGAAACCTGTGGGATCATTTGTCCTTCCTCCTTAGACTACATTTTGTAGGCTTGATTAGGATAACATGTTGTAGTCCAATTGTCAAGGAAAAGTTTTCTGCTCAACGCACAAACTGTTAGCACTCCAGAAAGAAGAGTGCTAATATTTACAATTTAGTCATACTCCGTTCACAATTACCCCTCATGATAGGGGAGAAAAAAGACCGCCCCGGGCGGTCCATCTGAACGGGAGGAAAGAAAACCTATGGCAGCAAAAGAATTCAAGGCGGAGTCCAAGCGCCTGCTGGACCTGATGATTAACTCCATCTACACCCACAAGGAGATCTTCCTGCGGGAGATTATCTCCAATGCCAGCGACGCCATTGATAAGCTCTGCTACAAGTCCCTGACCGACGAGAACGTGGGGCGCAAGCGGGAGGACTTCCGCATCACCGTCCACGCCGACCCGGAGAGCCGTGTGCTGACCGTCAGCGACAACGGCATCGGCATGGACGCCGGAGAGCTGGAGAACAACTTGGGCGTCATCGCCTCCAGCGGCACCTACCAGTTCCGCCAGGAGGTGGGGGAGAGCGAGGACGTGGACATCATCGGCCAGTTCGGCGTGGGCTTCTACTCCGCCTTCATGGTCGCCGACCACATCACTGTGGTGACGAAGAAGTACGGCGCGGACCAGGCCTACCGCTGGGAGAGCGCCGGGGCCGAGGGCTACACCATCACCCCCTGCGAGAAGGACGCTGTGGGCACTGACATCTCTATGCACATCAAGCCCGACGGCGAGGAGGAGAACTACAGCGAGTTCCTGGAGGAATACCGCCTGCGCTCCCTGGTGAAGAAGTACTCCGACTACATCCGCTGGCCCATCCGCATGGAGGTCACCAAGTCCCGGAAGAAGGAGGACTCCCCGGAGGACAAGCCCGAGTACGAGGATTACAAGGAGGAGGAGACCCTCAACAGCATGGTCCCCCTCTGGCAGAGGAAGAAGAGCGAGGTCAGCCGGGAGGAGTACGACAAATTCTACCAGGAGAAGTTCAGCGACTTCACCGCGCCCCAGTCGGTCATCACCGTCTCCGCCGAGGGGCAGGTGTCCTACAAGGCCCTGCTCTACATCCCCAGCCGCACCCCCTTCGATTACTACAGCGCGGACTATGAGCGGGGCCTCCAGCTCTACTCCGCCGGGGTCATGATCATGGACAAGTGTCAGGACCTCATCGGCGACCACTTCGGCTTCGTCAAGGGCGTGGTGGACTCCCCGGACCTGAGCCTGAACATCTCCCGGGAGCTCCTCCAGCACGACCGGCAGCTCAAGCTCATCGCCAACAACATCGAAAAGAAGGTCAAAGGCGAGCTCGCCCGGATGCTCAAGGAGGACCGGGAGGGCTACGAGAAGTTCTACCAGAACTTCGGCCGCCAGCTGAAGGTGGGCTGCCTCAACGGCTACGGCGCAAAGCGGGAGCTTTTGGAGGACCTGCTCCTCTTCTACTCCTCCACGGAGAAGAAGCTGGTGACCCTCTCCGAGTACGTGGACCGGATGCCTGAGAGCCAGAAACATATCTACTACGCCTCCGGCGAGAGCGCCGCCGCCATGGACAACCTGCCCCAGACGGAGCTCCTGCGGGAGCGGAACATCGAGATCTTGTACCTCACCGACCAGGCGGACCAGCTCCTGGTGGAGATTTTGCGGGAGTACAAGGAAAAAACCTTCCGCTCCGCTGTGGACGGGGACCTGGAGCTGGAGGACATGCCCGAGGAGAAGAGCGAGGACGAATACAAGGAGGCCCTGGACTTCGTGAAAGAGGCCCTGGGGGACGGTGTGGACAAGGTCCGGGTGTCCCGGAAGCTCAAGACCCACCCGGTGTGCCTCACCAGCGGCGAGGGCCCCAGCTTTGAGATGGAGCGCTACTTCGCCGCCGCCCAGCCGGAGATGGGCTTCAAGGCCCAGCGCATCCTGGAGCTGAACGTGGAGCACCCCGCCTTCGCCGCCCTGGAGTCCGCCCGGACCGCAGACCCGGAGAAGGCGAAGAAGTACGCCCAGGTGCTCTTCAACCAGGCCAAGCTCATCGCCGGCCTGCCCATCGACGACCCCTCGGGGTATACGGACCTGCTGTGCAGTCTGTGGGCGTAAAAATTTGATAAAAAGGACCTGACGCGGCGCGTCAGGTCTTTTTTCGCAGTCTGAGTGCTGCTGGAGATCGCCCCTCCGGGCCTGGTACAGCGGATTTTGCAGGATTTCCGGGGCGTCTCCGGTAAAGGCCCCGGCGGCCTCCCGGCCGCCCCGTAGCTGCCACATGGCCGTCCGCCGCGCAGAGCATCTGTCCGTGGCCGCAGCCGGTCTGCACCCGCTAGGATCTCAACATATCGCCGCTTGACACATCCCGGAGAACATGGTACGCTGAGCGTGCGGGATTCAGCCCTTCAGGGCCCGCGTTCCATTTCATTCTGTAAAGGAGTCTGCTATGCAAGAAGAAAAAAACGTCTCCGCGCCCCAGCCGGAGACCCCGCCCAACAGCTTCGCCTTTTTCCAAAACCGGGACTGCGCCTTCTTCCCCTGCCACGAGACGGAACGCCCGGATCAGTTCAATTGCCTTTTCTGCTATTGCCCCCTCTACGCGCTGGGCCGCGGCTGCGGAGGGAATTTCAAGTATCTGCCCGGCGGCGTGAAGGACTGCTCCGGCTGTCTGGTGCCCCATGTCCCGGAAAACTATGCCCGCATCACAGGGTCCTATGAGAAGATCATGGAACGGATGCAGCGTATGGAGGAGCTGGGAGAGTGAGTGGACGGGGGACTTGTTCGGCGAAAACTCCGGCGGAGGGCTTTTCTGACAGTCTAAGCGGGGCCTACCGCCGGGACTCCTCCCAGTCCTGGTCGATCTTCAGCACCCGGTCCTCAAAGAGGAGCACCGTGGACCGGGACATGCCCACGGTGTCCGTCTGCCAAGCCGTCTCCGGGAGCAGGCGGGCGATGGTCTCTGGAAAGCGCATAGACTGCCTCCTATCATTTTTGTGCGGAAAAAGAGAGGACAAATCGGAAATGATATGGTAAGATAACAAAAAACGCAGGGAGGATACCAACATGGAATGGGTCGACGGCCTCAACAGGAGCATCGCCTACATTGAATCGCACCTCACGGAGGAGATCGACTACGCCGCCCTGGCGCGGCTGGCCTGCTGCTCCACCTACCACTACCAGCGGATGTTCGCCTACCTGGCGGGGGTGCCCCTGGGGGAGTACATCCGGCGCAGGCGGATGAGCCTGGCGGCGGTGGACCTCATGGCCGGGGAGAAGGTGGCGGACGCGGCCTGCAAGTACGGCTACCAGTCCCCCACGGCCTTCAACCGGGCCTTCCAGGCGGTCCACGGCCTCGCCCCCTCCGCCGTCCGGGAGCCGGGGGCGGCGGTGAAGGGCTATCCCCCGCTGCGTTTTACGATCACAGTCAAAGGAGCGCGGGAAATGGAATTTCGCATCGAAAAACGGGAGGCTTTCCGCATCGTGGGCGTCAGCGTCCCCCTGGAGAGCGACATTGAAAAAAACTTTGAGGCCGTGCCCCAGGTGTGGGGCCGCGCCGCCGGAGACGGCACCCTCCAGCGCCTCGCGGCGCTGATGGACGGTGAGCCCGCGGGCATCCTTGGGGTCAGTGTCTGCGGTGACGCCGAGCAGTGGCGCTACTATGTCGCCGCCGCCAGCAGCCAGGCCGCCCCCGGGCTGGAGGAGTATCTGGTCCCTGCCGCCACCTGGGCGGTCTTCCCGGGGTGCGGAACCAGCCGCTCCCTCCAGGATCTGGAGCGGCGCATTGTCACCGAGTGGCTCCCCACCTCCGGATATGAGTACGCCAGCGGTCCGGATGTGGAGGTCTACCTCAATGCGGACCCGGAAAATGCCCGCTATGAGGTCTGGCTTCCGGTGAAAAAGTCCGGGCGGGACTGAGCATCCAAAGACCCGATACCGCAGAGCGCGGGGACTGGTGCGGAAAGCAACGGCCCCCGCCCTGCTTTGTCTGGCTCAGGTTCCGGTAGAGCTTGGCAAAGCCGCCGTCCCGGTCCAGCAGGTTCTCCATCACCTCGCAGGTGGTGGCGGCATCCAGACTGCTGGTGGCCTCCTCTTCTCTCCTCAGGCTGGATGCTTCTTCCCTACAGCCCCGGGACTTCTCGCCCCGGACCCCCGGTGACTTTTTCCGCGTGGAAAAAGTCACCAAAAAGACGCTTAAGAAACTACGTTTCTTAAGAATCTTCCTTGATTACGGGGGTTATTGATTTACGCTACGACCTGGTGGCCTCCTTTTCCCAATCACTTCCCTGGGCCGATGCCGCCCAAATCTCCGCCGCTACTCCCTAGACCTCTCCCCTTCTTCGTTGGGTTCGCCTCCTAGAAGCACGATTCTATAGAGAAACTACCGGGCCACCGGCATAGTGCGGGCGGTACTGCCTGCTATACTACTATACTGCTATGCTGCTATACTGCTATGCTGTTCTGCATTATGTCGTGCTCCGCACTCCTGAAAACGGGGGCCCGCAGGCCCCCGTTTTCATCGCTCAGGCTAGAGTAAACAGCCCATGATCCTCCCGGAAAGAGGCAGAATAGACCTCAGCCATCGCCTTGACCAGATACTCCGTATCCTTCGACCCCGCCGTCTCAAAGCAGGAGTGCATCGCCAGTTGCGGCAGCCCAATATCTACCGTATTCACAGACAGCTGCCCCAGCGAAATGCACCCCAGCGTTCCGCCGCCAGCCATATCAGAACGATTGGCAAAATGCTGCACCGGCACCCCCGCCTTCTTGCACAGCGCCGTGAAGATCGCCTGAGACGCACCATCTGTTGCATAGCGCACACCAAACTTAATGACCGGCCCCGCATTCATCGCCGGACGGTGCGTAGCATCAGCAAACTCCGGGTGATTGGGATGGACCGCGTGGGCGTTGTCGGCGGATACCATAAAACTGCACGCCACAGCGCTGGCCTTATCCCGTCCCATGGCCGCGCACACCCGGTCCACCAAATCGGCCAGGAACGTGCCGCCCGCCCCCTGCTTGGTCTGACTGCCTACCTCTTCGTTGTCAAACAGGACATAGACCGGCACGCTGCTGCTCTCCTTCGCCTCCATGAAGCCCTTGAAGCACCCATAGGCGCACTGGAGGTCATCCAGCCCGGCGGCGGAGACAAACTCCCCATTCGCCCCCCAGACCAGCGGCTTCTGCCGCAGGCAGAGGAACAGGTCCGTGCCCAGAATATCCTCCGCCTTGCACCCGGCAGCCTCCGCTACCAGCTTGCGAAACGCCCCCTTCTCCGTATCCAGTGCCATAAGGGGCACCATATCGCACTTGGGATCGAACTTGAAGCCGTTATTGGCCTCCCGGTTCATATGGGCGGCTACGCTGGGAATCATCAGCAGGTCCTTGTCCACATACACCAGCTTCGTGGCAATCGCCCCCTTCTCCTCCACCAGCACCCGGCCCGCCACTGTCAGAGGACGGTCCAGCCAGGTGGACAGAAGCTGCCCGCCATAGCGCTCCGTATTCAGCCGCAGATACTTCTCCGGCCCCGTCAGCTCCGCATTCTCCTTTACGCGGAAAGCGGGATAGTCACTGTGGCTTGCGGACATCATGAACCCGGTAAAGTCCTTCCTGGGAATACGGAAGGCCATCAGAGCCGACCCGTTGCGGGTCACATAGTACTTGCCCCCCACAGCCAAATCCCAAGTGCCGCACTCGCTCAGGCGGGTGTAGCCCTCCTGCTCCAGCGTCTGACGCAGATTCTCCACCGCGTGGAACCGGCTTGGACTCTCTCCAAGGAATGTAAGCAGATCTCTCATAAATATATCCTCCTTAAAATAATAGCAGATCAATAGAACCAGACAAAAGCGTGGTGGACCGCATCCTTCCCCTCGCCGCTGGTGATCTCCACCTGGTGCTCCCCATCCGGGGCCCGGGAGTAGAGACAGCGGAAAGCGGTACCCTGCAAAATCTGACGGCGGAAGACGATCTCCACCGTCCCGGGCAGGGCCTCGAACACCTCCTCCGGCAGGGCCTCCAAGGCGTACTCCAGATAGTGGATGTTATTCACATGGCGGTTGGTATCCATGTCCCGGCGTCCCGCCGCGGAGGCAAAGACCTCCCGGGCATCCGGGGCGCTCCTGCCGTCCTTGCGGAGAGGCTCCTCAAAGACGCACCGCTCCTCCAGCGGGTAGGCACGGCGAATTTCCTCCGTAATACGGGCGAGGCGGCCCGTGGACCCGCTGACCAGGTACCACCGGGACGCCCCCCGGGCAATCAGTTTTCCGCCGGAGCGGACCAGATAGTCCCGGTCCGAGCGGAAGCCGTCCAAGCTCCTGGGCCAAGTCTCCACAGCGAGTTCCGCCCGCCAGCCGGGCCGCTCCAACAGCTCCAGCCGCCACGCGGCCAGAAGCCAGTGGACCTTCGTCCGCTCCCCATCTGTAAGGCCGTAGCCGCACTCATCCGACGCGATAGACGCCGCTTCCTGGAGCATCCGGGCCAGTCCCCGGTGGTCCAGAAGCCCATCCGGCCCCAAGTCGCTGTAGGTTACTGCGGTTTCATAGGTATAAGACGTATTTATCACACTCCCAATTTGTAATAGCCTATAGATACCAGCAGTATACCACAAAAAATCTTCCCTGGGAAGACTGTGGGAAAATTTTGCCAGGGCAACAGCAATTGAAATTTAGCGAGGAAGAGATATAATAAAGAATATGGAACTAGAAAAATTAAAAGGAAGCCTGAAACAGGTA
>Ga0137308_100311_pt1 | contig 86925 bp, 69 predicted proteins | sample Inofrocosms_June_FD_97181 | JGI IMG/M metagenome (GOLD analysis project Ga0137308, IMG submission 97181) | Mouse cecal microbial communities from Vienna, Austria - N-Acetylneuraminic and N-Acetylglucosamine D2O microcosms_June | ecosystem: Host-associated > Mammals > Digestive system > Large...
TTCAACGCCACCGAGGATGCAGTCAATGCTTTGGAGAACGTCAGACAGGCTCTCATCGAAGCCCAGCAGAAATGTGAGGAGCTGTATGTATCCGCGCCAGAGCAGGACGAAGAGCAGGAGAGCGGCAGATTGGCCGCGCCGGCTGCCACGTGAATACAGGCTAAAAGGGAGGGTACTGGTTTTTCGCCGGTATCCTCTGTATTTGTTAGTGAAAAGGAGATAATTTATGGTCTATACGGAAGCCGAAAAGAAAAAACTTGACAACATTCTAAAAGCATTTTCAGGATTTATCAGGGAACAGAACTATTTTGACATTGTCTATTCGGAAAAAGTGGGATATGTAAAGATACTGGTCGAGATGGAATCAGAACCGGCGTCAGCGCTTGCAACAGCAGGGGAAATGCTGGATACCCTTTGCGATGAGTTTATCGCCGAGACTGTCTTTTCACCCCAGAATCCATCGCACCGCCTGACTGAGGAAGCGAAGACCGAAAGCCGGAGCCGTTTGATGGCAATTATCGCGCAGATAGAGGAAGATCGAGAATATTACCTGGATTATGTGACCCGATATATACAGGAATGCTATGATAAATATGACAACGATTAAGAATCCGTCGCGACTGTAGTTTGGCAAAAAGAAACGGGAGGTTTCTTTCGTCACTGTTGAATTCCATCCCAGGGTATTGACAGATGCCGCTGTAATCGTATATAATTGGTACTATGATAGATTGGTCTGCCCTGCAGAGGGGCGGGCCGCAGAGGAGGAACATCATGAGCTTTCTGTCAAATTTATTCGGATTCGTGCGGGATGATACAGACGAAGAGGATGAGGACCTGGAAGAGCTGGAAGACGACGAGGATGACGACGAGGATGAGGACGACGATGAGGATTCGTCCCTTGGCTCCTACCGCCTCTTTGACGGTATGTCCCTGGATGTGATCCGGGATGGCCGGTTGGTCCTGTCTGGAAAGCTTACGTCCCATACTGCAGATACCCTGACCCTGGAGCGGCTGCCTGGCTGGCTGTCCTTCGAGGTGATGCCGGAGGGGGAGGAAGTGTCCGTGCGGGGCTACAACAGCCGGATGGAGCAGTTTAACATGACTGCGAAAATCCAGGACTCCTCCCGCGTGTTATGCAAGCTGACGGACCTGCAGGCGTCTACGGTGGAGAACCAGCGGCTGAGCTTCCGGATTCCCACCAATACCCCCGCCTGGCTCTACCGCCGGGAGGATGAGAAATGCCTGCGGGCGGAAAACTGTACCCTGGTGGATGTGAGTACCGGCGGCTGCTGTATCGAGTCGGACTATGTGCATGAGGAGGAAGAGGTCCTGCGGATCAAAATTAAGCTGGAGGATTATCAGCCTATGCTGTTTCTGGGGCAGATTATCCGGGCGTCTACCCATAACGGCGGTCAGTACCGCTACGGTATTCTGTTCGCCCAGCCCCGCGAGGACGAGCTGACGAGCCTGACCAGAACCCTGTATAATATCCAGGTGGGAAACCGCCGGGAGTGGACCCGCTCTGAGGAGGGCTATTGGCATTGACCCAAACAAGAGGACTTCCGCTGCTGCGGAGGTCCTCTCTTTAGACGGCAAAAAGGCAGGGGCGTACGTCCTGTACGTCCCTGCCAATATGGATGATTGAAATTGCAGAATCAGCCTACCCGCTTCGCTCCCTTGTAGTAGCTGCTGTAGTAGTTCTCGCCCAGGCTGCTGATAATCACGCCGCCGCTGCGGCTGGAGGAGGAGTGGATGAACTGGTTGTCCCCAATGTAGATACCCACGTGGGAGCACGCCTTTCCAGCATTACGGGCGGGGTCGTTAAAGAGCACCAGGTCGCCGGGCTGCAGGTCGGACTTCTCCACATACACGCCGGAGCTGTTCCACTGGGAGGTGGCGGAGTGGGGAAGGCTGTAGCCGTGGAGGCTGTATATGTACATGGTGAAGCCGGAGCAGTCAAAGCCCTTGCCCGATGCGCCGCCGTAGGCATAGGGGGTACCCAGGTACTTCATGGCGCTCTCCACCACGCTGGCCCCGATGGAGCTGACGGGATTGCTACCGTCGTCTACCCGCAGGTAATCCGCGCTCACGAAGCCGCTGGCGCCGTTATAGGAGATGCTGTACCAGCCGTCGTCCAGGGAGACCAGGTCCACTGTCTCGCCATAGGAGAGCTTGGTGACGATTGCGCCGTCCGTTGAGGGCGTTGCACGGAGATTCACGCAGTCGCCGGTAATGATGCCCTTTGGGTCTACCAGGGGGATTCCATTGACGGAAACATAGTCTGATTTTACATAGCCGGTCTGTCCGCCGAAACCGATCTGGCACCAGCCGTCGTCCCTGGGCTCCACCACCGTGATATCGGTGTGCCGGGCCAGCTGGGTAATAGCCTGGGCATCGGTGGAAGGGGAGACGCGGAAGTTTACGCCTGCGCCGGTGATCACACCGGGGTCGCCGTCAATCCGGGCGGCAGCGGGCGCGGGCGCGCTGCTGGAGGTGGAAGCCGCCGCCGGGGTATAGACCAGATAATCTGCGGAGACATAGCCCGTATGGCCGCCCCAGCCCACTTTGTACCAGTCGCCCAGGTCCTCATAGACCTCCACCTGGGTTTTATCGGTGAGATATGTAACGATGGAGGAGGCGGTTGACGCCTCGCTGCGCACCCGGAGGGAATCGCCCTCCACGGTACCGGTTCCAATCACATCCGCCGCCATTGCTGTAGAACCCAAGCAGGCCGCGGCCAAAACAGACATAATCGCCGTCTTACTCAGAAATTTTCCCAGTCTCATTCGTTATTGCCCTCATCATCTTTCGTAAAAGTAGTTAGTATTTACAACTTGCCGCTCAAGGCTCTTTCCAGCCAGATTGCGGAGATATCCATTGCGCCATAGAGGCTGTCCTTCTCGCTGCGCTTGACGACGCGGTCCCGGCTTTTCAGGTCCGGGGCGGTGCGCTGCAGCTCAATGGAGACCTTGGACGCCATTTCCAAATCCTTTTCTCTTTTTGTCGCCTTCACCTGCATCAGAATGATGTACGGGTCAGCCATAGAACCATAATAGATCATGTTGCCCACACGCCGCAGGGGATGGTCCTTATACATAAGCCCTTCTGCCTTTGCCATTGGACCGCTCCTTTCCCACATAAGACCTCTGTCATTTTTGTAACCAAATTGTAACATATGAAAAGCGGTCTGTCAACAGTTCCTTCATAATTTCCTGGAAATTTTTTTGTTTTGTTACCGCTCTTTCCCAACATTTTTCTGCTGTTTTGTGATATATGCGGCAAAATGGTACGCAAAACGCAGGGGATTTGTCGGATATACCGAAAAAAGCGCGAAAAACGAACGCTTCCTCTGGGAACAGAAGCCTCAGGGGAAGCGTCGTATTGTGTCTGCTAAAATTGATTACAAATTTGTTTCCAATTCAACGGCCGGGGCGGCTCACGGGGCAAACTTCATATTGATGAAAATGGACTCCATGCGCTCATTGGGGAACCGTTCGTCCACGAAGGCCCAGAAGGGGCTGGAGGGCGGTTCTCCCGCCAGACGCGCCGGCCAGCGGCTGACCGCAATACAGGAGACTGCGCCGTTGAACAGCAGAAAGGCGGTCAAAAGCCATGTCACGGGTTTTCCCACCCTGTTGGGGATTTTCAGAATCCACTTGGCCAAACGGGGATACAGGTCCTTGATCCACAGCACGCCCAGCAGTCCCCAGAAAAGGGAGTAGGTCACGCATACGCGCCCGTTGAGATTCAGAGGCATATTGCTGTAGTCCCAGGAGCGGGAGCCGAAGAGGGCTTCCTGGACCCAGGAGCAGCCGTATTCCACCACGCTGCCCACCACGAAGCCGCCCAGGAAAGACCAGATTGCCCCACGGTTGCGGAAGCGGTACAGGCACACGCTCAGCAGCACCGCGCCCACGCCGTACACGGCGTTGAAGGGACCGTAGACCATACCGGCCCGGACCTCCACATGCCCACGGGTCGCCAGGGACCAGAACATCTCCACCACCACCCCGCCTACGCATCCTGCGGCGAAGAGCAGCAGCACCTTATAAATACCGATTCCCTGGGCGAAATGCTTCTGACGGCTCTCCGCCAGGTCGATGGCCGCGTTGGCAGGCGGATGGCGCCCGAACCATTTCCGGCCCCGGCTGGTACGCATATCCTTCAGCCGTGCGCCCAGCTCGTCCTCCAGGGCGGCGGCGCGCTGGTGGGCCGCAGACAGGTACCTGGCGGAACGGCGGAGGGTTTCCAGCTCGCAGCGGACCTCCGCCTCCAGACTCCCGGAGGACTGACAGCTGCGGTCCGCTTCCTCCGCTAACCGCGTGAAGTAGCGTTCCTCCAACTTCGCCGCTGTGCGCTCCACCGCCGCCGGGACCGCTTCGCACAGCTGCTCCAGGTCCTCGGAGACGCACTCGCTTGTGTTGACTGTTTTCTCTGCCATACTGTAGAGGCTCCTCTCTTGGGATATCAAATCTTGTACACTCTACTATGGTAATGTGAATAAATTGTCAATTTTGAGGATTCTTAATAGAAAATTAAAATTTTGAGAGCACAAATTGTTGGCTGAGAGAGTTTTTGGCGCTATAATAAAAGCACAGCAAGCTGATTCTTACTTGTCTTACATAGACGGAACCGCTTGGGGACGCTGAGAAGGGGCGGCTTTTCACGGTCTTGATGCAATAGGCAAGACTGGGCGGAGCCCCGCAGCTCAACGGGAACAAACGGATTCTGTCCCCCATTTCAGGGGCGCGGATGGATAGGGAAGAAACAGCAGGCTCACAAGCAAAATAAGCAAATGCTGCATTTGCTTATCAAATCAAGCTATAACAAAGACAAAGACGAAGACAAAGACAAAGACGACGACGGGGGCTATACGCTTGCGCGTGCCCCCGCCGCCTGTGGCTCTGTGTATTTTGCAGCCGGGAATGTCAGGTTTGAACCGGCAGGACGAAAATCTTTCTTGCGAAGGTGTCGCAGATATACAGGCTATTCTCCTGGAGGAGCAGGCCCGCGGGGGAGATCATCTCCCCGCTGAGCTGGGCCGGGTCGCGGACCGCCAGCGTACGGACGCTGCCATCCTTGACCACGCGCACCGCGCCGTTGCCGGTATCCGCCACATACACACTGCCGTCCGTCCCCACTGCTATGCCCTGGGGCGCGGAAAACGCCGCTTTTGTCCCTTTGCCGTCGGTCAGACCCTCGCTGCCGCTGCCGGCAAGTACCGTCACTTTACCGTCCTTGAGCTGGAGAATCCGGTTTTTACCGGTCTCGGCTATGTACAGGACGCCGTCCTGCCAGCACAGGCCCATGGGGTCGGACAGGCCCTGGACTACGGTGGACAGTCCGCCGGCGACGCTGACCCGCCGCACCGCCCCGTTGAGGGTATCCGCGACATACAGATTCCCGCCGCCGTCTGCCGCCAGACCCGTCGGGCCGTCGAACACTACGCCAAGGTCTGTAACCGTCAGTTTCTCCGCCGACGCCGTGTTGAGCGTGCGGATGGCTTCGCTGCGGATTAACCGCACCGCGTTATTGGCGCGGTCTGTCACCGCCCAGCCGTCCAGAAACGGCGCAATCGCCCACGGCTCCTTGAAATAGCTCTCCTGCAAACCGCCGTCGTTGTACCCGCCCAGAGGCTGGCCGTAGAGGTCCAGCGTTGTAGGTCCGCCCGCATAGGACGCGCTGGTCCGGTTCTGCACCCGCCACAGCTGCTTGTTGTACCGGTCCGCCACCAGATAACTGCCGTCTCCCATGGGGACGATGCTCCCTGGCGAACACATGACGTCCATTGCGCTGGCCGCAGAGAGGCTGCCCGCTTTCCGGCTCTCGGCGTACGCCATCAGCGTCGCTGCAATCTCCCCACGGGTAGCCGGGCTTTTGGGGTTCTCCTTACCGTACGCCTCCACCGTCGGGTCGCCGCTGTACCGCTGGAGGATTAACCCTACCTGCTCATGCGTCACCGGGTCGTTCAAACCGAACGTGCTGGCATTGTACCCCTTGACAATCCCCTTGCTGTCCGCCCAGGAAATTGCCTCCGTGTACCACTTCCCCGAAGGGACGTCGGCGAAGGACGAGCCTTTGGGGGCCGCAGGCTTCCCCGCCAGACGGTGCAGAACCTTGACCATCATGGCGCGGGTCAGCGTACCGTCTGGGGTAAAGGTTGTTGCGCTGGTGCCGGTCATCAGATTGTGCGTCCGGCAATACTCCGCCGCTTCCGCGTACCACGCCCCTGCCGGTACGTCCGTGTACACAGACGCGGCGTTGCTGACGCGGTATGCAGACCGGCTGGAGGGGTTGTCGGGGCCGGCGCTCTCATAGTGGACGGCGCATTGGGCATTGAGGCCAATGTCCCTGCCGCCTACAGCAGTATTCCAAGCCTCTTGGCTGCCGCCGTAGTAAACATTGTCCAAGTTATTGCAGAGCGCGAAAGCATCAGTCCCAATGCTGGTCACGCTGGCGGGAATCTCTACCTCCGCCAATCCGGTGCAACCCTGGAAAGCTGTATTGCCAATGCTGGTCACACCGTCTGCAATGACAACTTTTATTATATCTGTTTTGACGTCATTCCATGGCAGAGTGGTGTTGTATCCGTCAATCGCCTCCATCGGTCCTTCGCCGCTGATGGTCAGTGTCCCACTGGCAACATCAAAGTTCGATTGTACATTTGCTGTCCAATGGGCGTAAAGGGTAGTATCCTCTATAAATATAGTGTCTTTTGTCACCTCTGTGCCGTCCTCTCCGGCAGAGGTATACCAGCCGTCAAAGGTGTAGCCGTCCCGGCGGGCGGTTGGCAAACTGTCCAGCGGCCTGCCGGAAATGGCGATAGCGGAAAACACGCTTGCCTCAACGCCATCCAGGACAAACATGCCGCCTTGGGCGTTAAAGGTGATGGTGTATTGGGTTGCAGCATAGTCGCCGTCGCTACAGTGGATTGTTGCGCTGAGCAGCGAGAAGTTGTCGTCGCCGATATTCGGGACAAGGGCTAACCAATCCGCTATCGCGCCGTCATACTTGACCTCGGCCAAACTGGGGCAATTCTGGAATGCCGCAACGTCGATGGTGATGGAGTGGGGAAGTTCCACGGTGGTCAATGCGCTGCAGTCAGCAAATGCCCACGAAGTGATCGTCGTGACGCTATCCGAAATGACGACGCTCCTCAATTTTGGATAATTCCGGAACATCTGGCCGTCAATGGTTGCGACGCTGCCGCCAATCTCTACCCTCTCCATCTCGGAACGGTAATCTATCCATGGCGCATTAGCGGCGTCGCTATACGGCACTTCTGCTGTCGCATGCAGGGTCTTCGTATCCGTGTCATAGTACCCAAAATTTTCGCTGGGATACCAGTGCGCAGAAGCCTCCGTATCCTTCGTCAGCATATCGCCCGCACTGAGCTTCGTCCCATCCGCCGTGTACCAACCGCCGAAAACATTGTCCGCTTTGGTTGCTTCGGGCAGGCCGGGCAGAATGCCGTCCTTGCCGGTGACGATGCTGTACTCCCCTACAGATTGCCCCTCGATGGTAATGAGGCCGCCGTCGGCGTTCAGGGTGAGGGTGTGGGTACCGTAAACACCATCGGTACATGTGATTGTGGCATTGTGCAGCGGGTCGTTGCTGGCGCCGATGTTCGGGACAAGAGCCGCCCACTCCGCTCTCGTGCCGTTATAGGTGACATCGGTCAGACTGCCGCAAAGATTGAAGGCAGAATCACCTATACTGGTGACACTGTTGGGAATCACCACGCTTGTCAGCTTGGTGCAGTTGAAGAAAGCAGAATTGCCAATGCTGGCCACACTGTTGGGAATCGTCACACTGGTTAGATTGCCGCAGCCATCGAAGGAATGCTCCCCAATTTTGGTCACGCTGTCCGGAATGGTTGCATGCGCTGCGCTTTGATCCTTAAATGCCGCATTGCCAATGTGCGTGATGCCGTCAGCAATGTAAATCTCATCAGTGTCAAAAGAGTTTGGCGTGCCGTTGATTTCATACACCCAGGGAACCGTACATGTCCATACCCCACCGCCTTGATATTCATATACATAATCAGCCATCGGCCCGCTGCCTGCAATACAGAGGGTCTTTGTGGGTTCATCATAGAACCAATCCCATACTGCATAAAGGGTGGTGTCTTCAGCAAAGACGGTATCGGCGGTAACTTTTGTTCCGCTTATCTTCTTGGTGTACCAGCCAACAAAGGTGTGGGTAGATTGGGTATCACCTATCTGCTGCGTCCAATCCGCTAACGTGGGCAGGCTGGTTAGCTTGCCGTCGGTATCGGTCGTGATGCTGTCAGGGGTGACATCACCGCCGTTGGCATCGAAGGTGATGGTGTAGGGTTGGGGTGCGGTATAGACGCCGTCGGTACATATGATCGTAGCATTGAGCAGCAGGTCGTTACCTGCGCCAATCTTCGGGATAAGAGCCGCCCAATCCGCCTTTGTGCTGTTATACTTGACCTCGGCTAGACTGGTGCAGTAGGAGAAAGCATTACCCCCAATGCTGGTGAGGCTGCCGGGAAGGGTCACACTGGTTAATCCGCTGCACGACTCAAATGCAGAACTCCCAATGCTGGTCACACTGGCAGGAATCGTCACATTTGTTATGTTGCATTGCATGAAAGATTTGTCCCCAATGCTGGTCACACTATTTGGAATTGTTACGTGCTTTGCACCATGACCCTTAAAGGCCGAATTACCAATGTGTGTGATGCCGTCAGTAATGTAAATCTCATCAATGTCAAAATGGCTCATATTGAAGCCATCCTCTGTATACATCCAGGGAATCGTACATTCCCATCCCACCGCAGAACCTTGATATTCATATACATAATCCTTCATCGGTCCGCTGCCTGCGATACAGAGGGTCTTTGTGGATTCATCATAGAACCAATCCCATCCTGCATAAATGGTGGTGTCTTCAGTAAAAACAGTATCGGCGGTAACTTTTGTTCCGCCTATCTTCTGTGTGTACCAGCCAACAAAGGTATGGGTAAGCTCGCTGTAAGTACTTGCCTGCTGTTTCCAATCCGCTAATGTGGGCAGGCTGGAGAGAGTACCATCCTCGCCGGTGACGCCGCTGCCGGGGGAGACACTGCCGCCGTTGGCGTCAAAAGTGACGGTGAACGTTTTCGGGGGAATCTGGGACCAGTGGGCGTAAATGGTGGTGTCGCTGGAGTAGACATCGTTGACATCCACCCTGGTACCGCCCGTGGCGGCGGTGAACCAACCGTCGAAGGTGAAGCCATCCCGGACAGGCGTGGGGAGTTGCGCAGAGAGGGTACCGCCGGTGTTGGTCGCCATACTGCCGGGGGAGACACTGCCGCCGTTGGCGTCAAAGGTGACGGTGAACGTTTTCGGGGGAATCTGGGACCAGTGGGCGTAAATGGTGGTGTCGCTGGAGTAGACATCGTTGACATCCACCCTGGTACCGCCCGTGGCCGCGGTGAACCAGCCGTCAAAGGTGTAACCTGAGCGGGTGGGGGTGGGCAGGCTGGAGAGAGTACCATTCTCGCCGGTGACGCCGCTGCCGGGGGAGACACTGCCGCCGTTGGCGTCAAAGGTGACGGTGAATGTCTCCGGCGGGGCTTCGGTCCAGTGGGCGTAGAGGGTGGTATCGCCGGTGTAGACGCGGTTCAAATCCACTGCGGTACCGCCCTCGGCGGCGGTGAACCAGCCGTTGAAGTCGTACCCCTCCCGGACGGGCGTGGGCAGGCTGGACAGCTTACCATCTGCACCGGTAACGCCGCTTCCAGGGGAGACACTGCCGCCGTTGGCGTCGAAGACGACGGTAAATGTCTCCGGCGGGATTTCGGACCAGTGGGCGTAAAGGGTGGTATTGCCGGTGTAGACGCGGTTCAAATCCACTGCGGTACCGCCCTCGGCGGCGGTGAACCAGCCGTTGAAGCCGTACCCCTCCCGGACGGGCGTGGGCAGGCTGGACAGCTTACCGTCTTCTCCCGTGACGCCGCTGGTTGGGGACACACTGCCGCCGTTGGCATTAAAGGTGACGGTAAATGTCTCCGGGGGAATCTGGGACCAGTGGGCGTAAAGGGTGGTATCGCCGGTGTAGACATGGTTCGCGTCCACCGCCGAGCCGCCCTCTGCCGCCGTGTACCAGCCGTCAAAGACGTATCCGGTCCGGGTACCCGGACTGGGCAGGCTTGCAAGCCTGCCCCGGCTGTCTGTCTTCCCGGCGGCGGGGGACGCACTGCCGCCGTTGACGTCAAAGGTAATGGTAAACGCCTCCCAGGGGCTGTATTCCAGAGCATAGTAACCGGAGCTGTCGGCAGTCCCGGACACAATCCAATCCGGGATATCGCTGGTCAAATCAAAGCGTTTGGCCTGGATGACCGCATTCTGTACCGGCGCGAGGGTCCCCCTTGCGGTGAGGACGCCGCCTACGGTCAGCCTGCCCCCGGTACCTACGGCAACCTGTTGTCCGCTGAGGATGGTCATGCCCACCCCGGACTGTAAGGTCAGCGTCTTCCCGCCGGGTACGGTAATACCGCTGTCCACCTCCAGCATGTTGGCGGAGCTGGACCGGGCCGCACCCGGCTGCAGAACCACCGCAGTAATCCCGCTCTGGGTCAGGCAGGCGGAGACGGTATCGTCCTCCACAGGCATCGTCAGGGTTACAGTGCGGGAGGGGGTTGGCTGTTCGGAACCGCCGCCGGAACTGCCGCCGGAACTGCCGCCGGAGCTGCCGCCGGAATTACTGCCGCCGCTGTCAGGATTGCTGGCGGCAGGAGGCGTGGCAGGTGTTCCCGGAGCATCCGGCGCCGGGGCGGGCCACACCTTGTCTATAGAAATAGCTTCCTCCTGACGCGCCAGACTGTTCTCGATCTCCTGGAGCTTATCTCGGATCTGCTCCTGATCCTGTTTCAGCCGGTCCGCCGGTTTGCCGGGCATACCGATGATGTCGATGCCGGTTTCCTCTTTGATTTTTTCGCACAGAGAAGCGTCCGGCCTCAGTTCCACCAGCACAAAGCCGTCAATATCGCTCTCGCCGTAAGCGCCGCGGATAATGCTGCACTTACTGCCGGAGGTATCCTGCGGGTAGACCTTGCAGTCCACAGTCTCCCCGCTGGTGACAGATTCTGTCTTTATCTCGCCTGTTACCGGGTCCGTCACGCATACGGCTACCGTTCCCTCCAGGACCGACAGCCGGGATGTCCACTGGTCAATGACTTTTACCCATCCGCTGGTTCCGCGGATGCCAACGGACATAGTTGATGTACGGATATTGAAGACTTCGTCATCATCCAGCGGGCTTTTCACGTTGAAAAACAGATTGCCTGCATCCAACAGAATGTCCAGCTTTTTGCCGCTTTTACGGACCGTAATCTCGCTGACAGCATCCATTTTCACCAATTTTTCGTCGTCCAGATTGATCCACGCATAACTGGATTCCTTCGTTGTCAGCTGGTAGCCGCTGCGAAGCTGCATCCGCTCCGTTTGCTTGACGCTGCGGCCACTGCTGTTGCCAATGGAGACCGTCCCCTCGGTTTTCATCAGCCGCATAACTGCCGCTGTGGTAGACTCCGCTCTTGCTGCCGGCCCGTACGACAGGCACAGTACAAATGCCAGCAGCAGGGAGAGCAGCCGTCTGTTTGTTGCATTTCTTTCCATAATCTTCCTCCTCCGCAGATAAAAGGGCGGTACGGTCCCGGATGGATAACCGCGAGCTGTAACAACTCTATCAAACCTTAAAAGGTCAGGAATACGCCGCATTTCGCCAAGACTTTTGCCGTTTTCTATAATTAAAACAAGTATAACATCAACCCCAAGTGATTGCAAGGCTTGCGGCGAATTATTCCTTATATTTCGGTTGAAATTTTCCTGTTGCAGAAATACCGTCTCAGGGGGAGGCTTTTGGGGCAATGAACTCATTTAGAGCAATTCATTCCAAAGGTGGCAGCTGGTATGTCGTTGGAAGAGGCGGGGCAAATCCTGCCCGGCCTTGTGCAGAACGCAAAAAGCAGAAGAATATTCTCTAAACTGTTGGAATCCATACGATACTATCAAAAATGAAAAAAACATCTTGGAAATACTGTGCATTGTTTTATCGTCCAGATGGATGTAAAATGTATATATCTACAGAAGGATAAAAAACTTTATTTTTCTATAAAAAGAATTATATTCTTCTGATCGGGAGGACCAGTGGAAAAACGAGGATTTCTGTATAACAGCCGGCTCTGTATTGCCTGTGGCGCCTGCCAGGTGGCCTGCCAGAACGCCAACGGCCTGCAGGAGGGGGAATTTTTTCGTCGGGTTGTCCTGCAACCTGGACCCAATGGGAGGACCGCCGCCTTCTCTGGCAGCTGCAACCACTGCGTCCGTCCGGCGTGTGCGGCGGCTTGCCCTACAGGAGCCATGTACCGCGACGAGACGCTGGGCGTGGCGCTCCACGATGACGGGCTGTGTATCGGCTGCGGCGCGTGCGTCTGGAACTGCCCCTATGGGGCGGTGTCCCTCAGCGGCGTTTCCGGCGTCTCCCAGAAGTGCGACAGCTGTTTGGAACGACGGCAGCAGGGACTGCAGCCTGCCTGTACAGCAGCCTGCCCGATGGGGGCGCTGCGCTGGCGGGAGCCGCTGGAGGGTGAAACAGGCTGGCGGCAGCTGCAGGCGCCGTTTCTGCCGGACCCGGCCCAGACCGGTCCGTCTACCGCAGCTCGATTCGCGTTTGAGGAGGGGGGCGGAGAGCGTGGCTGACAAGCAATATGTAGTGATTGGCGCCGGTATTGCCGGTGTCAGCGCGGCGGAAGCGATCCGCCGCCAGGACGCGGACGGAGAGATTACTCTGCTGAGCGGGGAGCGGGATCTCCCCTATGCCCGTCCGATGCTCAGCAAAGCGCCGCTGCTGTCCCTGGAGCTGAAACAACTGACGCTGCATCCGGCGGAGTGGTACCGGCAGCAGGGCATCCGCCTGCGGCTGGACGCCGCGGCCCAGTCCCTGGACCCGGCGGGACGGACGGTTGTCTGCGGCGGCGAGGTCCTCCGCTACGACAAGTGCGTACTGGCTGTGGGGGCAAGAAATTTTGTCCCACCGTTTCCAGGGGCGGAGGACGTCCCGCTGTGCGGGGTCCGCACGCTGGAGGACCTGCGCCGTGTCCGGCGGCTGGCGGGCGGGAAAAGGCGGGCCGTTGTAATCGGCGGCGGTGTGATTGGCCTGGAGATGGCCGCCGGGCTGTCCCGTTACGGCCTGGAGGTGTCGGTCCTGGAGGCCATGCCCTCCCTCATGCCCCGGCTGATTGGGGAGAATATCTCCCGTTGGCTGCAGGAGCAGCTGCCGCAGCTCCATATCCACACAGGCGTATCCATCCGGCGGCTGTACCGGGACGGCGGGGAGACGGTGGTGGAAAACGGAGACGGCAGACGCTGGCGTTGTGACATACTGCTTGTTTCCTGCGGCGTTCGGGCGGACACGGACCTGGCCCAGAAAGCCGGGATTATCTGTGAGCGGGCGGTGGTGGTCAATGAGCGGATGGAAACCAGCGCCCCGGACGTGTACGCCTGCGGCGACTGCGCACAGTTCCAGGGGGGCAACGCCGCCCTGTGGAACCAGGGCCTGCGGCAGGGCGTCACGGCGGGGGCCAACGCCGCCGGCGGAGACGCCGTCTACGCGGGCTGCGACACGTCCCTGGTGTTGAATCTGGACGGCGTGGGGCTGTTTGCCCTGGGCGACCTGGGCCAGAGCGGAGGAGGGGCGTATCGGATCGAAGAGGAGTCCTGGCCGGCCCGCAGGACATTCCAGGTGGACCCGCGCCGTCCGGCTGTGCCGGGAAAGAGCATACGGGTGTGGCGCGGGAAGCAATTGACAGGCGTGGCGCTGCTGGGCGATCTGCGTAGGATGCAGGCGTTGAAGGCGGAGCTGCTGGAGCAGAGGAGGGGCGAGGAATGACGGAGAGAGAGGACTATATCCGCTGGCACGCCCTGCGGTCATTTTTCACGTCCCTGGACCAGTGGCGGCGGGACTGCGTGTGGGTAGGATTGGAGCAGCCGGTGGAGCAGGAGGAGTATGAGCGGCTGCTTCAGGGTACGGCGGCGGACTGCTATCTGCCGCTGTGGGCCTCCGCCTGTCTGACCGGCGAGGATATCCTTCTGAATGCAACCACCCTGGAAGTGATTCGCTTCTACAAAAAGTGCGGATATCAGTGGGTGGATATGGACGGCAACCCGCCGGACTACATTGGCCAGCAGTGCCGGTTTATGGAGTACCTCTGCGCCTGCCGGATGGCGGAAGCGGCGGAAGAATTCCGTAACCGCTTTCTGCTGGGGACGGCCCGCTGTCTCTGCCGGTGCGCTCTGGCCCAGCCCCTGTCTCCGGCGGCAGAGGCGGTGTTCCGTCTGCTGGAGCGGGCCGCTGCCGGAGAGGAGGATACCATTCGGGAGTGCCAGCCGGACTTTGACAGCGCACAGTGGCGGCGGGGGCCGGAGCTGCCGGTAGAGCCCCAACGTGTGACCAGCCATGCCAGCTTCTGCGACTGCGGCAACAAGTGCAAAATGCTGGCTGTTGTGCAGGAGGGGTGCGTTTTGTCGATTCTGCCGGACCGGGATTTTCAGGGAAAGCGTTTTTCCGGCTGTCCCAGGGGCTTGTCCTACCGCCAGACCTTCCTCTCCTCCCGCCGCCTGCGCTACCCGATGGCTCGGACGGGAGCGCGGGGGGACGGAACATTCCGGCGGATTTCCTGGGAGGAGGCTGAGGAGCGGGTTGCCCGGTCGATCCGCCGGAGCCGGGAGCAGTACGGCGCGGGTGCGCGGTATGTGATGGCTGCCGCCGGTGTCTGTGCGCTGGTACGGCCCGACCGGTTTATGAAGCATCTGCTCAGCTGCGACGGCGGATACCTGGACTTTTATAACTTCTACAGCGCGGCCTGCGCCGAGAAAATCCTCCCGTACGTCTACGGGACTGTCTTCTGCGGCAGTCCGGAGAAGCAGATGCTGGAGAGCAAGCTGCTGCTGCTCTGGGGCCACAATCCCCTGGATACCCACTGGGGCGATGGCCACACGGAATATTTTATCCAGGCCAGAGAGCGGGGGAGCCGGGTCATTGTGATTGACCCCAGATGCAGCGATACCGCCTTGCTCTGCGCGGACCAGTGGATTCCGATCCGGCCCTCCACCGACGGGGCCCTGGCAGACGCGATGGCCTACGTCATCTGGAGCCGCGGACTGCAGGACCAGGCGTTTATGGACAAGTACTGCCTGGGCTTTGACGAGGCGCATATGCCGGAGGGCGTACCCGCCGGAAAGAGCGTCCACAGCTATCTTTTCGGGAAAATGGACGGCGTGGTCAAAACACCGGAGTGGGCGGAGGAGATCACCGGCATCCCCGCGTCGACCATCGTGGAGCTGGCGGAAGCATACGCAAAGGCAAAACCGGCCTGCCTGCTGCCCGGTCTGGGCCTGCAGCGCACCCTGAACGGAGAGCAGACTTGCCGGAGTCTGGCGATGCTGGCCTGTCTGACCGGGAATACAGGCGTGGCCGGGGGGAGCGCGGGAGCAATCACCTATCTCAAGGAAAGCCCTACAGGTCCCTGGTTCGCCCCCGCTCCAAATCCGTATCCTGCCCGGATCCCCTCCTTCCTGTGGACGCGCGCCATAGAGCAGCCGGAGGCGGTGACGGCGGAGGACGGCCTGGAGGGGGCGGGGCGGCTGGAGACGGGCATCAAGCTCCTGTTCTGTCTGGCCAGCGGGATGCTGGTCAACCAGCACTCCGATGTCAATCACACCGTAGAGGTCCTGCGGCGGACGGACGCGCTGGAGACGCTGGTCCTGTCCGATCTCTTCATGACCCCTGGAGCGCGTTTTGCCGACCTTCTGCTGCCTGGCGTCTCCTTTTTTGAGACGGAAAATGTGGTGGGTTCCTGGTCCAGTTCGGACTATGCGCTCTACAATCAGCAGGCCATCGCGCCGCTGTTCGGCTGCCGCCTGGAGTACGAGTGGATCGACGGCGCGGCCCGGCGGCTGGGACTGGCCGGCGTGTTCCGGCAGGGACACACGGACTCCGCCGGCTGGATGGAGGACCTGTACAACCGTCACCGGGCGGACCAGGAACCGGAGCTGCCGCCCTTTGCGCAGTTCCGGGAGGCGGGGGGATTCGTGTTTCCGGCGCGGGAGTACCCCCCGGCATTTCAGAAAAATATACGGGAGGGCGTCCCCTTTCAGACGCCCTCCGGGAAAATCGAGATTTTTTCCAAACAGCTCTTTGTCGGCGGCGTGCTGCCGGGCATTCCCTGCTATACCCCCTGCGAGGAGGGCTGGGAGGCGTCCCGGCGCGGCGCGTACCCATTGCAGCTCATCGGGTATCACTCTAAACGCCGCTGCCACTCCATCGGCGATCCGAACCGGCAGTTGGAAGCCCTGGACCCCCAGACGCTCTGGATGCACCCGGCGGATGCGGCGGACCGGGGAATCGAGAATGGACAACTGGCGGAGATTTTCAACCGGCGGGGGACCGTCTGTATCCCGGTCCGGGTGACGGACCGCATTGCGGTTGGAACGGTAGCTATGAGCGAGGGGGCGTGGTATACGCCGGACGGGGAGGGCCGGGACCGGCGGGGCTGCATCAATGTGCTGACCATGTCCCACCGGACAACGCCCCTGGCCCACGGCAATCCGCAGCATACCAATCTGGTCCAGGTACGGAAATTCCAGGCTACAGGACCATGACCAGGGAGCCTGCGCCAATCAGCACGCAGCCCAGCAGGGATTTGGCGGTGAACTCCTCGCGGAGAAAGACAAAGGCCAACGCCAGCGTGATCACCACGCTCAGTTTGTCCACCGGCACGACCTTGGATGCCTCGCAGACGATCTGGCCGTGAGGGTCTCCACGGTCAGCATTGCCGTGAAGGAGTGGCTGTTCTGGTACACCAGAGGCGCGGCAAAGAAAATCAATTCCAGCGCGCTGATGGCGGATGCCCACGAAATTGCGGAACAGGTACACCGTACCGTCGAGTCCGCTTTCCCGCTGTGCAAGCGCCGTATGATCTATGTCAACCCGGCAATAGCAAGACTGCCTGAAAAGGGCCCGCAGCCAATTGCTGCGAGCCTTTTTTGTACCCATTTTCCGTCTTCAGGGCGTCCCGGTTATCGCTCTTGCAGGATTTGACCGGCCTGCCGTCATGGCCTATCTGTCTCTTCTTGTTTCAGCTTACTGACAATCTCCTGCAGCAAGGCGCGATTATGCTCAATGTGCTGTTCCATCGCCTTTTCCGCCCGCTGGCCGTCTCTGTCGCTGATCGCCTCCAGAATCTCCCGATGCCCTACAATCGTTTCCATCCGCAGGCGGCTCTCTGTCAGAGAGACAAATAACTTAACCGCATATGTAATAATAGGAATAAGCTTTGGAACCACCAAATTATGAGTGCATTTGGCAATGGCAACATGGAACAGGACATCGTTATGGGAGTGATCCCGTTCACTCAAAATATCCTGCTCCACCACAGAACAGCTCTCCCGCAATTGTCTGATGTCCTCCGCATCCGCGTGTTCCGCCGCCATGCGGGCAACCCACGGTTCCATCTGCCGGCGGATTTCCACCAGATCCATCGCCAGCCTCAGCTGGTCCGGGCAGTAGGCAAACCCAAGGGGATCGGAAATTTCTCCCGGATTCGGCGCGATATAGGTCCCCTTACCCCGCCGGATCTCCAGTACATTCCGCGCCACCAGCAGCTTGACGCCCTCCCGGATGGTCCCGCGGCCTACATGGAGCAGTTCCGCAAGCTCAAATTCGCTGGGCAGCTTATCTTCACTTGTCAGCTGCTGCTCCCTGATCAAGCGGGAAATCTGCTCCGCCGTCCGCTCCGGCAGGGATGCCTCTTTTGTTTTTATCGTCTCGAAAACGTCCTCGTTTGTCACAAATCTGTTCCTTTCAACACTGGTATTTCGACTTATTATAGCGGATTTCCCTGAGAATTGCAAGGCTGAATAAGCAGAAAAGTCCGCCCGCCGCATTCGGCGTCGGGCGGACTTTCCGTTATCAGATCAAATCAGTCCCGGCAGGAAGCCCTGGAACAGGCTGAGCACACAGGCGAAGATCAGGATAGACACGCCGGCCACAAAGCCGCCCAAGGTCCAGCCCCGGATCGTGTCCACCTCGTTGAGATGGAAGAACCGGGAGATCGCCCAGAAACCGGAGTCATTGGGCAGGGACAGACCGATACCGCCGGCACACACCGCAATGGCGCAGAGAATGGGGGAGACGCCGGAGGCAGCTGCCGCAGTGGAGACAATGGCGGCGGTGGTGGTCAGGGCCACCGTGGTGGAGCCGGTGGCGATGCGCAGCACCTGCGCAATGGCAAAGCACATAATCAGGATGGGCATGTGGAAGCCCTGGAGGCCGTCCGTAATGACGTTGGCAATGCCGCACGCCTTCAGAACGCCGCCATAGGCGCCGCCCGCGCCGGTAATCAGCAGGATCAGGCCGACCTTGTCCGCACCCTCTGTCATAATCTCTGTGATGGAGCGGTTCAGGTGGGGCCGGGAGATGAACGCGCCGTAGAGTACGCCGATGGTCATGGCGACGTTCTTGTCACCCAGAAAGGCAAGGATTTTCAGCAGACCGCTGCCGGCGGGAAGCAGAAAGGCGGAGAAGGAACCCATCAGGATCAGCAGGATGGGAACCAGCAAAATGGACATAGCCATACCCGCGCCCATCTTGGGCTTGGCGGAAGCCTTGGCGGCGTTTTCCGCCAGTTCGGCGTCCAGGTCGGAGAAATCCCACTTTTTACCGGCCTTCTGGTCCTGTTTGTTGACAATGCCGCCATAGACGATGCCGCCGAAGAACATGCCGACGAAAGCGGCAATCAGGGCGTAGAAGAAGAAAATACCCACATTGATGTCCATTGCCGCGGCCACAGCCAGGGGCGGCGCGGTGGGCAGTACCAGCGCGAAGGTGCAGGTGGTGGCAACCGAGATGGCGCAGCCGTAGGCGGCCATGGAGTAGCCGGTCTTGCGGGAGAGAACCCGGAGCATGGGCGCAAACATAATGTAAACCACGTCGCCGAAGACGGGGATTCCGGTGATGAAGCCAGCCACGGAGACAGCGTACTGGGAGCGTTTGGGACCAACGGCTTTCAGCACCTTATCAACAATATTGTCAATGCCGCCGGATTCGTACATGAACATACCCAGCATAACGCCCAGGCCGGTGACAATGCCGATGGAACCCAGGGTAGAGCCGAAGTTACTGGTGACGCAGGCGGTAACATCCGCGATGGAGGAAAAATTTTCCGGCGCGCTGCCGCCGGCGTAGGTCGCCAGCGCCATCAGGCCCGTACCGTAGGCGCAGACCAGAAGCGCTACAAAGGGATTGAGTTTTAATTTGATAATACACAGCAGTAATATAGCAATAGAAATGAGAAATACTAGCAGCAGCATGAGGGGGCCTCCTGTTTCATAGAAATATAGATCCTCCTCTGCTCCCACACAGCGGAGATTACACTTCACGCCTTAAAACATATCACGTCACACGTCGTATGTCAAATGGTTATTGAACCCAGTGCAGTTTTTTGGATATATATACAATTTCAGTCGCCGCTTCTTGTTAAAATCGCCCTCAGCAAATGGAAGATAGTCTAGCTTTGGTCTTATTGCACAAAAATATTGATTTGTTTTTGTAAATAATTCATCCTTGAAACATATGACGTCATATGATAGGATGAAACCGTACGTTCCAAACTATGCTCCCACAATTCTTCACACAACAAAATTCCTTATTATCACAGGAAAGGAAATGATCGCCTATGCTGACCAGTCAGAAAATGCGTAAGATCGCCCCTGAGCTGGACCCGCTCCGCCTGGGTACCGGCTGGAAGCCGGAGGACCTGAGCAAACCCCAAATTTTTATTGAGAGCACCTTTGGCGACAGCCACCCCGGCTCCGGACACCTGGACAAGCTGGTGGAAGCCGCCCGGACAGGCGTGGCCGAGGCCGGAGGCCACGGCGCCCGCTACTTCTGCACCGACATGTGCGACGGCGAGAGCCAGGGTACCGACGGCATCAATTTCTCCCTGGCCAGCCGGGAGATGATCGCCAACATGATCGAAATCCAGGCCAACGCCACCCCCTTTGATGCCGGCGTCTATATGGCCAGCTGCGACAAGGGGCTGCCCGGCAACCTGATGGGCCTTGCGCGGGTCAACATCCCCGCCGTGGTCGTCACCGGCGGTACCATGGCCGCGGGTCCCGACCTGCTCACCCTGGAACAGCTCGGCATGTACTCCGCCAGGTTTGAGCGCGGGGAGATCAGCGAGGAAAAGCTCAACTGGGCCAAGTGCAACGCCTGCCCCAGCTGCGGGGCCTGCTCCTTCATCGGCACCGCCTCCACCATGCAGATCATGGCCGAGGCCCTGGGTCTGGCTCTGCCGGGCAGCGCACTGCTGCCGGCCACCAGCCCCGACCTCATCGAGTACGCCCGGAACGCCGGAAAGCTGGCCGTCAGGCTGGCCGCCATGGAGAACATGAAGCCCTCCGACATCGTCACAATGGAGAGCTTTGAGAACGCGATCATGGTCCATGCCGCGATCTCCGGTTCCACCAACACCCTGCTCCACCTGCCCGCTATGGCCCATGAGTTCGGCATTGAGATTGACGGCGACACCTTCGACCGCCTCCACCGCGGGGCGCGCTACCTGCTGGACATCCGCCCCGCCGGACGCTGGCCCGCCGAGTTCTTCTACTACGCAGGCGGCGTACCCGCCATTATGGAGGAGATCAAAAGCGTCCTGCACCTGGACGCAATGACGGTCACTGGCAAGACCTTGGGGGAGAATCTGGCGGAATTGAAAGAGAACGGTTTCTACGAGCGCTGCCAGAAGCGGCTGGACGAGGCCAACAAAAAATACGGCCTCTCCCTCACCCGCGCAGACATCATCCGTCCTTACGGCCAGGCCATCGGCGCTGACGGCTCCATCGCCGTCCTCAAGGGAAATCTGGCCCCTGAGGGCGCAGTCATCAAGCACACGGCCTGTCCCAAGGAGATGTTCTCCGCCGTCCTTACTGCCCGCCCCTTTGACAGCGAAGAGGAATGTATTGACGCTGTCCTGCATCACAGGGTCAAGCCCGGCGACGCGGTGTTCATCCGCTACGAGGGGCCCAAGGGCTCCGGTATGCCGGAGATGTTCTACACCAGCGAGGCCATTTCCTCCGACAAGGAGCTGGGCAAATCCATTGCCCTCATCACGGATGGCCGTTTCTCCGGAGCCTCCACTGGCCCGGTCATCGGCCACTGCTCCCCGGAGGCCCAGGCGGGCGGTCCCATCGCGCTGGTGGAGGAGGGCGACCTCATCCATCTGGACGTGAAAGAGCGCGTCCTGGAAATCGTTGGCGTGAAGGGCCAGCGGAAAACGCCCGAAGAAATAGACGACATCCTGGCCGAACGGAAAAAGAACTGGCAGCCCAAGCCCGTCAAATACCGGCGGGGCGTACTGCGCCTGTTCTCTGACCTGGCGGCGTCCCCCATGAAGGGCGCTTATCTGGAATACGATCAATAAAAATACAGCCGGCTGGCCTGGGATTGCCAGCCGGCAGGAAAGGAAATTCATACTATGAAAGGCATCCAAGTACAGGGGGCAGGGAAGGCCAGCCTGACGGAACTTCCCCATCCCCAGCAGAAAGAGGGGTATGCCATTATCAAGGTAATGGCGGCCAGCATCTGCGGCACCGACGTGAGCACCTTCCGGGGAACGAATGTCAATGTCTCCTCCTACCCCATTGTCATCGGCCATGAAACCGCCGGCATCGTGGAGGATGTGGACGAGAACAACCAGTACGGCATTCAAAAGGGCGACCATGTGGTCCTGGACCCCTACCTCTACTGCGGCGAGTGCTACCCCTGCTCCCAGGGAAAGACCAACTGCTGTGAAACGCTCCATTGCCTGGGGGTCCACTGCGACGGCTCCATGTGCGAGTATTTCTCCCACCCGGTCCATATGCTGCGCAAGGTTCCCCAGGACATGCCGTGGGAACGGGTTCCCCTGGCCGAACCCCTGGTTATCAGTATGCACGGTCTCCATACCTGCCGTCTGAAAGCGGGAGAGCACATTGTCATCATCGGCGCAGGGGCCATCGGCCTGCTGGCCGGTATGGGCGCTTTGGCTTATGACGCCGTACCTATTATCGTGGATGTGGTGGACGAACGCCTGGAGCTGGCCAAATCCTTCGGCATTCCCTATACGGTCAATCCCGCCAGGGAGGACGCTGTGGCCAGGGTGATGGAGATCACCAAGGGGCGGGGCGCGGAGTGCTGCATGGAGGCCTCCGGTTCCGACGCCGGAGTGCGCAGTACCATCAGCTATGCCGCCTACACCGGGCGCATTGCCCTCACCGGCTGGCCCAAGCACGAGATCACGCTGCCCACCAGTCTGATTACGAAAAAAGAACTGCAGATCTGCGGCTCCCGCAACGGCGCGGGCGAGTTTGAGGAGGCCATTGAGATGATTTACTCCGGTAAGGTTCCGGCGGAGAAGATTATCTCCAAGGCGGTTCCTTATACCGAGCTGCCCCATATGCTGGGCGAGCTGTCCGAGCATCCCGGCGATTATTTGAAAGTAGTGGGCTTGTTCCACACGGAGGCATAGAATATGACAAACTTATTTGATATACAGGGCCGCAAGGCGATTGTGACCGGGGCCACCCGCGGGCTGGGCTGGGGTATGGCCGAGGGCCTGATGGAGGCTGGCGCCGAGGCGGTTATCTGGGGTTCCTCCGAGAAGGCCGGCGATGTGGCGGAGGCGTTCCGGCAAAGGGGCTTCGCCTGTCACAGCGCGGTGGTGAACCTGGCCGGCCGCGAGAGCCTGCGGGCCGGTTTTGCCCGCTCCCTGGAGCTGCTGGGCGGCAAGCTCGACATTCTGGTCAACTGCGCCGGCATCCAGCGCCGCCACCCCAGCGAGGAGTTCCCCATGGAGGACTGGGACGCGGTGCTGGAGGTCAACCTCACCGCTCCCTTTGAGCTGTGCCAGCTGGCCGGACGGGAGATGCTGAAGGCGGGCTATGGCAAGATTATCAACATCGCTTCTATGCAGTCCTTCTTCGGCGGCTTCACGATTCCCGCCTATGCCTCCGCCAAGGGCGGAATTGCCCTGCTGACCAAGGCCCTGTGCAACGAGTGGGCCGGACGGGGCATCAATGTCAACGCCATCGCCCCCGGTTACATGGCTACCGAGATGAACACCGCCCTGCTTGACCCCGCCAATCCCCGCTATAAGGAAATTACCGACCGTATCCCCGCCCACCGCTGGGGCGGCGCCAAGGGCGAGGATATGAAGGGTCCCTGCATCTTCCTGGCAAGCCATGCGTCCGATTACCTCAACGGCGCGGTAATCCCGGTGGACGGCGGTTATGCCAGCAAATAATTCTTTTTTGGAGAGAGGCGCTGCGATATGAATACATTCAACCAAACTATCTCTGACATTGGTATTGTTCCAGTTATCAAGCTCAGCCATCCGGAGCGGGACGCCGCTCCCCTGGCAAAAGCGTTGTGCGCCGGCGGCGTGCCGGTGGCGGAGGTCACTTTCCGGGCCGCCGGAGCCGACAAAGCCATCCGTCTGATGAAGGAGGTCTGCCCGGATATGATCGTGGGCGCGGGGACCGTTACGACCACGGAGCACATCGACGCCACCATCGCCGCCGGCGGACAGTTCATCGTAACCCCCGGTTTTGACCCTGAGCTGGTGGCCTACGCCCAGGAGAAAAACATCCCCATTTTCCCCGGCTGCACAACCCCCACCGACTATCACGCAGCCCTGAAATTCGGTCTGGAACTCATCAAGTTTTTCCCTGCCGAGCAGTCCGGCGGCTTGTCCAAGATCAAGGCCATGAGCGCGCCCTTCCCCCAGTTTAAGGTCATGCCCACCGGCGGCATTTCTCTGAAGAATCTGGCAGATTACATTTCTTCGCCGGTGATTGCCGCCTGCGGTGGGTCTTATATGGTGACAGCCGACCTGATCGACAACCAAAAGTGGGACGAAATTACCAAGCTGTGCCAAAAGTCCCGGAGCATTGTGGACGCTGCCCGTTTAGGGAACGCAGTAAAGGAAACGCATAACGCTGTGCTGGCTTCCAGCTCCCAGGTCATGCCCGGACAGTTTGCGGAACAGTCCACGGATACCGCGCAGAAAATTTGAGGAGGAACCAATATCATGGGTAAAATTGTAACCTTTGGCGAGCTGATGATCCGGCTCCAGCCATATAACTATGAGCGTTTTGTCCAGGCGGACCACCTGGAATTCTCCTTCGGCGGCGGCGAAGCAAACGTGGCCGTCTCCCTTGCCAACTATGGCCTGGATGCGGCTTTTGTTACCAAACTGCCCGCCCACGCCATCGGTCAGGCGGCGGTGAACTCCCTGCGGCGGTACGGGGTGGATACCAGCAAGATCGTCCGGGGCGGCGACCGGGTGGGCATCTACTTTAACGAGAAGGGCGCTTCCCAGCGGGGTTCTGTCTGTATCTATGACCGGGCTCATTCCGCTATCCAGGAGGCCCAGCCCTCCGACTTCGACTGGGACGCCATCTTTACAGGCGCTGAGTGGTTCCACTTCACCGGTATCACACCGGCCCTGGGTCCCAATGTGGTGGACATCTGCCGGGACGCCTGCAAGGCGGCAAAGGCCCGCGGCGTCAAAATTTCCTGCGACCTGAACTACCGCGGCAAGCTCTGGACCCGCGAACAGGCGCGGGAGGCTATGACCGATCTGTGCCAGTATGTGGATGTGTGTATCTCTAACGAGGAGGACGCTAAAGATGTGTTCGGCATCGAGGCGGAGGCTACTGATATCTACGCCGGTGAGATTAACCGGGAGGGCTACAAGAGCGTTGCCAAACAGCTGGCCGGTAAGTTCGGCTTCGAGAAGGTAGCCATTACCCTGCGGGAGAGCCATTCCGCTTTTGACAACGGCTGGAGTGCCATGCTGTACGATGTGAAGAGCGGCGAGTACTGCTTCTCCAAGAAATACGACCTGCACATCATCGACCGTGTAGGCGGCGGCGACAGCTTCGGCGGCGGACTGATTTACTCCCTGCTCACCGGTAAGGATACCCAGGCGGCGGTGGAATTCGCCGTTGCAGCCTCTGCGCTGAAGCACTCCATCGAGGGGGACTACAACATGGTCACGCTGTCCGAGGTGGAGAAGCTGGCGGGCGGCGACGGCTCCGGGCGTATCCAGCGGTAAAACCGGCAGGGGATTCCAACCCTGATTATGGATTAAGCGACAATTGCAAACAAAAGCAGGACCAAGGGAATCGCTCCTCTTGGTCCTGCTCTTTCGTTTTTTACTGACAGCTTTGACGTTTGCAGATCGTTGTGAGCAATGCGCCGCACCTACTCTCCACTTGAGAGGTTATGCCCATCAGAATAACATACCGGCGCAATTACAGCAGTCCAGTTCTCACAGCGCAGAGACAGCCTCTGCAATCCGCTGTGCCATACGCTCCGGAATCCATACCGCCACAGAGCCGCCGCTGACCGGGAAATCTGCCACACCATTCTCTGGAATCTGTATCCGTTCTTTTCTATTCCCCAGCAAATCCACAAAGATCTCGCCGGCCATTCCGGCTCCTGTACACATGCGTTTGCTTCCGCCGGGACCGTCGGTGAGGACCACCGCCATAGCGGCGTCCTCCCCCCGCCGCACCCAGCCAATCGTATCCGGGTCATCCAGGTAGTCGGTCTGCTGGCCCCAGGCACAGAATTTCCGGGCCAGGAGGAGCTTGGGCAGCTCCGCCACCGGCGGAATGCCGTCGTGGGGAATCCCGTACAGATCCCCATAAAAGACGCAGGGGACGCCCTCCTGCCGGAGAAGAATGCAGGCGTAGGCCAGCGGCTTGCACCAGCCGGAAACCCAGGATTGCAGCGCCTGTCCAGGCTGGGTGTCGTGGTTGTCCACAAATGTTACCGCCTGATCGGGCCTGGTTTCTGCCAGAGTCCCCTGGAACAGACTGCGCAGGTCCATGCCGCCGCCGGCGCTGGAGAGATGATGGAACCGGTGGTGGAGGGGTACGTCAAAAAGACGCATCACCTGTCCGCACTGGTCCAGATAGTATGTAAGCGACCCCAAGTCATCCTTCCAATACTCCCCGATGGCCGGAAGGGGCCTGCCGGACTCCCGGCGGAGTTTTTGCAGCCAGTGGGTGAAAAAGGTAAAGCGGATGTGTTTGACCGCATCCAGCCGGAAACCGTCTATGCCGGTCGTCTCCAAATACCATTTGCCCCAGCGGTCCAGCTCCTCAATGACCTGGGGTGCGCTCATATCCAGGTCCGCCCCCATCAGATAGTCATAGTTGCCGTTTTCGCCGTCCACCTGATGATCCCATTCCTTGCCCTCGAATTGGTAGACTGCCGAGGCGCGGTGTTTGCTGTCCCAGTCCACGCCGTCAAAACAGGTCCAGTCCCACTGAAAGTTTGAATACTTTCCGCCGCGGCCAGGAAAGGTAAACTTCGTCCATGCAGTGATAGGAGCAGGGGCAGATGTATCCCGGTTCCGGTCATCCCACGCAGACTTCTGGGCGTAGACCTCCTCCGATTCGTCCGCACCCATGCGGTGGTTGAGGACGATGTCCCCATAGACCTGGACGCCGTTCTCCTGAAGAGCCCGGATTGCGGACAGATATTCTTCCCGATAGCCGTATTTGGTGGGGACGGTCCCCTTCTGGTCGAATTCCCCCAGATCGTAAAGATCATAGACGCCATATCCCACATCCGCCTGGCCCTGATGCCCTTTATAGGCCGGCGGGAGCCATACGCCGGTAAAGCCCAGAGCGGCCAGACGGGGTGCGTCCGCCGCCGCACGCCGCCAGTGGCCGCCGTCTGCCGGGAGATACCACTCAAAATATTGGAGCAGTGTTTCACGATGTTCCATCTTTCTATTTCTCCTTCTTCTATCTGCTGATCACTGGGTATCCCCTATACTGCTTACTTCTTAAAGCTGTCCTTCAAACTCACACTGCGGTTAAAGACCAGATGCTCCGGCGTGGAATCCCTGCTGTCCAGGCAGAAATAGCCCACCCGCATAAACTGGAAGCCTGCGGGAGCCGCAGCCGCTTTCAGTCCCGACTCCACCTTGCAGCCGGATACCACCTCCAGGGAATTCGGGTTCAGGCACTCCAGGAAATCCTTGTCCGAGCCGTCGGGGGCGGGATCGGTGAACAGGCTGTCGTACAGACGGCACTCCGCATCCACCGCCGTGGCCGCGTCCACCCAGTGGATGGTTGCGCCCTTTACCTTCCGTCCGTCCGCCGGGTTCCCTCCCCGGCTCGCAGGATCGTACTCCGCCAGAATCTCCACAATATTGCCGTCCTCATCCTTCCGGCATCCGGTGCAGGTGATGAGGTAGGCCCCCTTGAGACGGCACTCCGGACCGCCGGGGTACAGACGCTTGTACTTGGGTACCGGCGTCTCCAGGAAGTCCTCCGCCTCCACGTACAGCTCGCGGGAAAAGGAAATCATCCGGACGCCGTCCTCCGGACGGTTGGGGTTGTTCTCCACCTCAAAGCTCTCGCTCTGTCCCTCCGGATAGTTGGTGATGGTCAGCTTTACCGGGCGGATCACCGCCATGACGCGGCGGGCCGTCTCATTCAAATCCTCCCGCAGACAGTGTTCCAAAAACGCATACTCCACGGTACTGCTGGCTTTAGCCACGCCGATCCGCTCGCAGAAGTTCCGGATAGACGCGGGCGTGTAGCCCCGGCGGCGCAGGCCGCACAGCGTCGGCATACGGGGGTCGTCCCAGCCGGATACCCGTCCGTCCTCCACCAAGGCCCGCAGCTTCCGCTTGCTCATGACCGTGTAGTTGATGCCCAGGCGGGCAAACTCAATCTGCCGGGGCGCGGCGGGCAGGCCGCAGTTGGCAATGACCCAGTCGTACAGGGGGCGGTGGTCCTCGAACTCCAGGGAGCAGAGACTGTGGGTAATGCCCTCCAGGGCGTCCTCAATGGGGTGGGCGAAGTCGTACATGGGATAGATGCACCACTTGTCCCCCTGCCGGTGGTGGCGCATGTGGTTGATGCGGTAGATGACCGGGTCGCGCATGTTGAAATTGCCGCTGGCCAGATCAATTTTCGCCCGCAGGGTCATGGCGCCGTTGGGGAACTCCCCGGCCCGCATACGGCGGAACAGGTCCAGGCTCTCCGGGGCCGGACGGTCCCGGTAGGGACTGCGGGCGGGGACGTTCACATCCCCCCGGTACTCCCGGAACTGCTCCGGGGACAGCTCGCACACATAGGCCAGGCCCTTTTCAATCAGGTCCTCCGCACACTGGTACATCTGTTCAAAATAGTCGGAGGCGTAGAAAAACCGTCCGCCCCAGTCAAAGCCCAGCCAGTGGATGTCCTCCTGAATGGCCTGCACATACTCCACATCCTCCTTGGTGGGGTTGGTGTCGTCCATGCGGAGGTTGCACAGGCCGCCGTACTTCTCCGCGGTACCGAAATCAATGCACAGCGCCTTGCAGTGGCCGATATGCAGGTAGCCGTTGGGCTCCGGCGGGAAACGGGTGTGGACCGCCATGCCCTGGAACCGCCCCCCCTCTGCGATGTCTTCGTCAATGAACTGGTGGATGAAATTTTTGCTTTCGCTTTCCTCTGCGGGCAGGCTCTTGTTCTCCTCGGTCATGCCGTCACACTCCTCTGTAAATTTGATTTTAGGAATAATATCCAAAAAGCGTTAAGCCATATTATACAAAATGACCGCGCAAAACGCAAGGGGGGTGCAGGAGAAATTTTTTTCTTGAAAAATTTGCGGCATAAGGCATTTCCTACTTGCCGGGGAGAAAAAATTGCTATATAATTGAATGGTCATTTAAGTTCGCGCACCCCCTCCGGGCGCGCAATAGAAATAATGAGGAGGACTCCATCATGAAACGAATCGGTATGCTGACCAGCGGCGGCGACTGCCAGGCGCTGAATCCAGCCATGCGCGGGGTGGCGAAGGCGCTGCTCAACGCAAAGGAAACCGTGGAGATTTACGGCTTTCTGGACGGCTATCAGGGATTGATTTACAGTAAATTCCGCCTTCTGAATTACACCGATTTCACCGGCATCCTCACCAAAGGCGGCACCTTCCTGGGCAGCAGCCGCACCCCCTTCAAGACCATCCGCGAACCTGGCCCCGACGGCGTGGACAAGGTGGCGGCCATGAAGCAGACCTATTACAAACTCCAGCTGGACTGTCTGGTCATCCTGGGCGGAAACGGCACCCATAAAACCGCCAACCTCCTGCGGGAAGAGGGCCTGAACGTCATTACCCTGCCCAAGACCATCGACAACGACCTCTGGGGTACGGACATGACCTTCGGCTTCCAGAGCGCGGTGGACGTGGCTACGGACGCCATCGACTGCATCCACACCACAGCGGCCTCCCACGGACGGGTGTTCATCGTGGAGGTCATGGGCCACAAGGTGGGCTGGCTGACGCTGAACGCGGGCATGGCCGGCGGCGCGGACATCATTCTGATTCCGGAAATCCCCTACGATATCGACAAGATTGCCAAGAAGATCAAGCAGCGCCACGAAAAGGGCGGGCGGTTTACAATCCTGGCGGTGGCTGAGGGCGCGATCTCCAAGGAGGACGCGGCGTTGTCGAAGAAGGAATATAAAAAGAAGCTGGCAAAGCGGGAGACCCCCTCTGTCTCCTACGAGATTGCGGACAAGCTGGCGAAAAAATGCGGGTATGACGTGCGGGTGACGGTGCCGGGCCACACCCAGCGGGGCGGTACGCCCTGTCCTTACGACCGGGTGTTTGCCAGCCGCCTGGGTTCCGAGGCCGGAGAGCTGATCCTCAAGGGGGAGTACGGCTTTATGGTGGGCTATAAAAACCGCGAGATCGTCAAAGTTCCTCTGGAGGAAGTGGCGGGCAAGCTGAAGATGGTGCCGCCGGACGCCTCCATCATCAAGGAAGCCAAGCTCTTGGGCATCAGCTTCGGCGACTGATTCAACAACACAAGGGGATTCATCACCTATGGGAAATTTTTTCAGTGACCCGGTGGAACAAGCGCTGGAGGATATCTATTATAAAGAGCGGTCCGGGCGTGGACGGGCGAGCTTTGAGCTGCTGGTGAACACAGCCGCCGCCGGAGACGGCGACGCCTGCTGCGTTCTCTCCCAATGCCTCCGCGGCCCCCAGCATGTGTGGAGCGGCCACGGATTTCCCGAAGACCTGCAGCTGGCGGCAAGAATTCTGCGCCTGGCTGTGGAGCACGGCAGCGGGGCGGGGATGCTGGCCGCGCTGTGCTGCGGCGAACTGCCAGAGCAGGCGTTGGACCTCCAGGCGGCTCTGGACAGCGTTAAGGAAAAGGCGGAGGGCGGCGATGCGTTCTGTCAATATATGCTGGGAGAAATCTATCTCCGGCAGGATTTTCTGCGGATCGAGCGGAAGAACAGCGATTCCTTCCCCAGCCCGGAGGCCTACGGCGCATATCTGACGGAACAAACCGCCCAATGCGAGGACTGGTTCCGCAAAGCCCTGTCCGGCGGAATGTCCCTGGCGGCGGAGCGGCTGAGACTCTTTTACACCCAGGGGGCCGGGGACGCCGTCCCGCCGCAGCCGGAGAAAGCGGCGGAGCTTTGGAAGACCGGCGCGGAGAAGGGCTGTCCCAGCCTGCAGCTGGGTTATGCCCAGGAGCTGGAACAGGCCGGTGCAAAGGCAGAAGCCCTGCAGTGGTACCAGCAGTCCGCCGAGGGAGGCCAGCCGGGGGCGTGGTACGAGGTGGGCCGGATGTACTTCGACGGTACCGGCGTGGACAAGGACGAGGCATTTGCCTGCCAGTGCTTCGAAAAGGAGCTGCCCCGCGGCCATATCGGGAGCCACAACCTGTTGGGCAAAGCCTGTTTTTATGGCCGGGGCGTGCCGCAGGACTACGAGCGGGCGTTCCAGCTGCTGCGTTTCGCCTATCTGGAGGGCAACAAGGGCGGAAGCCGGAACAACTGGGGCGTGTACTACCTGGGCAAGTGCTGCTTCGAGGGCTGGGGTACCCGGCGGGACTACGAACAGGCCCGCGCATTCCTGGAGCAGATGGACTGGGAATACTGGGACGCCAGCTATATGCTGGGGACCATGTATGCCCGCGGCCTGGGCGTCCCCCAGGACATCAAACGGGGCGTGGAGTATCTGCAAAAGGCCGGGGACCATCCGGAACCCCAGGAGGAACTGCTCAAGTATAAAAAGAACCTGTTTGGCAAGTGGGTCAGACGATGACCGCAGAATAAGGGGCCTCAGGATATTCCTGCTGCCAAAGTCACAGCGGTTTACCCGTTCATTATATAAACAGGTAAACCGCTTAATAAAATTTTGCTGCCTGCGCGGATGTACGGGCAGACCCGATGGAGAAGGAGGGTACCGGCGAAAAACCGGTACCCTCCCTTTTAGTCTGTATTTAAGTAGCAGATAACACGATCAATTTACCGCTCTCCGACTCCTCGTCCTGCTCTGCGGATACATACAGTTCCTCACAATCCTGCTGGGCCTGGATGAGAGCCTGTCTGACGTTCTCCAAAGCGTTGATCGCATCCTCGGTGGCGTTGAACATCGTCAGATACATCTTTTTGTAGTCTACCATACCTCTCCTTCCCTACGGCTTCTGCCGTATGGACACAAAATCTCGCCGGGGTGGCCCCGGACGGGGACGGGCTTTTACACCCGTCTCCCGCCGGACCGTTTCCCGCCGAGACAAACAAAAAGCGGTGCAGGATATAATTACCCCACACCGCATAAGTGCAAACACAAACTCCGTATTATGAAACAAACAGTCCTCCGTAATAAGGAGATGAAAAACTAGGTATTGAAAAAGGATGGGAAGACTGTTATAATAGGAGCCGGCGTAGCAAATGCTATTGTGTAGGAGTGTGCTCTCCTGCATAGGGGCATGGGTGACTGCCGATCGCCCATGTCCTGCCTTATTATTTGCCTCGTTGCTGTTATCATACCACGTTTTCCACGCTTTGACAAGTAGTTTCTTTTTCCGAGAAAAATTATTTCTGCCGGTAAACAGCAGCGGCGGCCTCTTTTGGGGAGGCCGCCGCTGCTGAATTGCTATATATGCTCCGCAGCTCCATCAGACAGAGGCTCCCAGTTCCTCCTCCGCCAGCCGCCTGCCCATGAGCACGCCCATGACGGAGGCCATCATCAGACCGCGGGTCCAGCCGCTGGAATCGCCCAGACAGTGCAGTCCGGCAATATTGGTGCTCAGCTCCTCATCCATTTTGACACGGTTGGAATAGAACTTCAGCTCCGGTGAGTACAGCAGCGTCTCCGTGGACGCAAATCCAGGCACCACCTGGTCCATGGCCTGAATGAAGTTGATGATATTCATCATGGACCGGTAGGGCATCGCCGCTGTGATGTCCCCCGCCACCGCGTCCGGCAGCGTGGGCCGCACGTTGGAGAACGCCAGCTCCTTCGGCCACGTCCGCTTGCCGTCCAGAATGTCCCCGAACCGCTGCACCAGAATATGGCCCGCGCCCAGCATGTTGGTCAGCTCCCCCACCTTCTGGGCGTAGGCGATGGGCTGGTTGAAGGGATACGAAAAATTGTGGCTGCACAGAATCGCCAGATTGGTGTTGTCGCTTTTCAGCTCCTTATAGCTGTGGCCGTTGACCACGGCCAGGTCGTCGTCATAATTCTCCTGGCTGACAAAGCCGCCGGGATTCTGACAGAACGTGCGGACCTTGTTCTTGAACGGTCTGGGATACCCCACCAGCTTCGACTCGTACAGCACGCGGTTCACCGTCTCCATCACCTCGTTGCGCACCTCCACCCGCACGCCGATATCCACCGTACCCGGCTGATGGGCGATATTGTACTCCGCGCAGAGGCTCTCCAGCCAGTCCGCCCCCCGGCGTCCGGTGGCGATGATGGTGTGGCCGGCCAGAATCTCCAGGGACTCCTGTCCGCCGGTGATGCGCACGCCACGGCAGACCCCGCCCTCCAGAATCAGGTCCGTACACTCATAGCCGAACAGCATTTCCACGCCCTTCTCCAGCAGATGCTGTTCAATGGCGTAATACAACGCCTGTGCTTTCTCCGTCCCCAGATGGCGGATGGGGCAGTCCACCAGCTTCAGACCTGCCTGAATGGCCCGCTTCCGGATCTCCTTGACCTCCTCCGTATTGCCCAGACCCTCCACATGGGTGTCCGCGCCGAACTCCAGGTAAATCTGGTCCGCATAGTGGATGGTCTCCTGGGCCTTCACCGCGCCAATCAGATTGGGCAGGTCGCCGCCCACCTCGTAGCTCAGGGACAGCTTGCCGTCGGAAAACGCCCCCGCGCCGGAGAAGCCGGTGGTAATATGACAGTAGGGCTTGCAGTTGACGCAGCGGCCCGCTTTGTCCTTGGGACAGCGGCGGTCCTCCACGGCCCTGCCCTTTTCCACTATCAGAATTTTTTGCCGGGAACCTTTTTTTAACATCTCCAGGGCGGTAAAAATCCCCGCAGGTCCCGCTCCGATGATTACAACGTCTTTTTGCATAAACGGAGGCCTCCTCAATATTTCTTCTCTCACTATACCGGACCGCCGCGGCTCTGTCAAGCCCCAGCCGGACGGCGCACGGGAAGAATCTGTCCCCGGATTCCTTTTTTCTAGTTGCACAACCTTCCAAAAGCCGCTATAATAGAGCCACAACAAACAGCAGGCCCGGCCTGCGTCAACTTGAGGAAAGACGAGGGAGAAACTATGAGTAAAAAAGCGGAAGAATATCTCGGCGAGGTTTTGCAGGCGTTTGACTTCGGCGCGCCGGTGGTGGGAGCGGTCCGGTACGGACAGGGGCATATCAACGACACCTTTGTGGTACATACCCAGCCGGAGGATGTCTGCTGCCGCCGGTTCATCCTCCAGCGCATCAGCTCCGCCGCCTTCCGCCGGCCCGACCAGCTGATGGAGAATATCATCGGCGTGACAGAGTACCTGGGCCGGGAGATCGAGAAAAACGGCGGAGACCGGGACCGGGAGGCCATGCGGGTCATCCGGCCCAAAAACGGCAGCGATTTCTATACGGACAGCGGCGGCAGCGCGTGGCGTCTGTACCCCTTTGTCGAGGATACGGTCTGCTGTCAGATGGCGGAGACGCCGGAGCTGTTCGCGGCATCAGGCCGCGCCTTTGGCCGCTTCCAGCGTCTGCTGCAGGGCTACCCCGCCCACACCCTCTATGAGACAATCCCCCATTTCCACGACACCGAGGACCGCCTGAAGCAGCTGAAGGCCGCCGTAGCCGCGGACAGCATGGGCCGGGCGGCGGAATGTCAGGAGGAAATCCGCTTTATGCTGGACCGGGAGGCGGACTGCTCCGTGGCCCTCCAGGCCCTGCGGGACGGTAAGCTGCCCCTGCGGGTGACGCACAACGACACGAAGCTGAATAACGTCCTGATGGATAAAGACACCGGCGAGGGCATATGCATTATTGACCTGGATACCGTGATGCCGGGCCTGTCCATCAACGACTTCGGCGACTCCATCCGCTTCGGCGCAAACCACAGCGCAGAGGATGAGACGGATTTGTCCAAGGTCAATCTGGATCTGCACCTCTTTGAAGTCTACGCCAAAGCCTTCCTGGAGGGCGCCAGCGGAACGCTCACCCAGCAGGAAACCGACTTCCTGCCCTGGGGCGCAAAGCTGATGACCCTGGAGTGCGGTATACGGTTCCTGACCGATTACCTGGCGGGCGACCAGTATTTCCACATCAGCCGGGAACGGCAGAATCTGGACCGCTGCCGCACCCAGTGCAAGCTGGTCTCCGACATGGAGGCCCATTGGGAGGAGATGGAGGCAATTGTCCGGCGCTGCCAGTAAGCGCCCCCTGCCCAGGAATATGAAATGGCAATGAAGCAGCAAGAAAACTACCGCGACTTTCGCCGCGAACAGCAGCAATACTACCAGCAGCGCCAGCAGCAGGCCAGGCAGTACCGCTATCAGGCCATGCTCACGCCGGAGGAACGGGAGGCCCGCCGTACCGGACGGGAAGAGGCCCGCCGCCTGCGGGAGCAGGCCAGACGGCGGAGAAAACTGCGGCGGATGCTGCCGCTGCTGCTGGCTGCGGCGGTCCTCCTGGCCGGAACGGGGACCGTCCTTTTGGCGCGCAGCCTGTGGAACCGCCTGACGCCGGTCCATACGCAGGAACCGGCGGACGAAGCGCCGCCGGCAGGGGGTGCGCCGCTGGCGTCCGAGGAGGAGCCGGAGCCTGACCCGATACCAACGGCGGTCTTCTCCACTACCCGCGCCACGGTGAACCTGCCGCCGAAAATGGTGAATCCGGACGGAACCACCGCCGAGGGGGAGACGCTCAACAGTATGTACGCCATCCTGATTGATCTGGACGAGGGTACCGTCCTGGCCCAGCGGGGCGGCTGGACCGTGGTCCACCCCGCCTCCATGACCAAGATCATGACCATCCTGGTGGCCGCGGAGCACATCCTCAACTACGACGCCACAGCTGTCGTTACCCAGGAGACGATTGACTACTGCGTGGCTAACGACTGCTCCATCGCCGGATTCCAGGCGGGGGAGGAGGTCCCCATTATGGACCTGTTTTACGGCGCCATCCTGCCCTCCGGCGCGGACGCGGCGGTGACGCTGGCCGAGTATACCGCCGGGTCCCATGCGGCGTTCGTGAAGCTGATGAACCAGAAGGCGGAGGAGCTGGGCATCGCGGAAACCGCCCGTTTTGCCAACTGCGTCGGACTCTACGATGAGCAGAATGTCTGCTCGGTCTACGACATGGCCGTCATCCTCAAAGCGGCTATGGAGAACCCCCTGTGCCAGCTGGTCCTGGGCCTGCGGACCTACGATATCCCCGCCAGCGAGCTGCACCCGGAGGGCATCAGCCTCTCCAACTGGTTCATCCGCCGCATTGAAGACCATATGCCTGCGGGTGCCGTCATCCAGGGCGCAAAGACCGGCTTTATCTCCCAGGCCGGCAGCTGTGCCGCCAGCCTGGCGCGGGATGCCTCCGGACGCGCCTGCCTGTGCGTCACCGCCCAGGCCGGCAGCGCGTGGCAGTGCATTTTCGACCACGCCGCGCTCTATGAAACCTACGGTTTCCCCCCCCTCAGCGGGGCTTGACAGATGATGAAATTGCCTATATAATGCAGAGATTGAATGGATTCACGCCCCGCAGCCGGACGCCGGCTTTTTATGCGTGGCATCGAAAGGACAGACGACCATGAAAAAAGAATTCAAAATGAGCCAGGCCCGCTTCGACGAGCTGCAGAAAGAACTCAATTACCTCAAGACTACCCGCAGCGACGAAGTGGCCGAGATGATTAAAGTCGCCCGCGGCTTCGGCGACCTCAGCGAAAACAGCGAGTACGATGAGGCCAAAAACGAACAGGGCAAGCTTTATTCCCGCATCGGAGAGCTGGAAAACGTGCTGCTCCATGCGGTCATCCTGGAGGAAGGCGATATGCCTACCGGTCAGGTCACGATCGGCTCCACTGTGACCGTTACCACGGTCAAGGGCGGGAAAAGCCGCAGCTTCAAAATCGTGGGCAGCCAGGAGGCCGACGCTATGCACGGTATTATCAGCGAGGACTCCCCCTTCGGCAAAGCCCTGATGGGCGCAAAAGAGGGCGACACGGTGACAGTAGCCGCGCCAGCCGGCGATATCGCGTACACGGTTGACAAGATCGAGCGTTGACAGACGCTCTTGCAAAAGAGGAGACAGAGTTAGTATGGCTGAGAAGACAAACGAACAGCAGCAGGACCTGAGCGAAATCCTGCGCATCCGCCGGGAAAAACTGAGTACGCTGCAGCAGGAGGGCCGGGACCCCTTCCAGGAAACTAAGTACGTTGTGAGCCGCCACGCCCAGGAGATCAAGGACCAGTTTGAACAGCTGGAGGGCAGTCAGGTCTCCGTTGCGGGCCGGCTGATGAGCAAGCGGGGTATGGGAAAGGTCAGCTTCTGCGACCTCCAGGACCGGTCTGGCCGTATCCAGCTCTACGCCCGGAAGGACGAACTGGACGCCCAGGCGTACGACCGGTTCAGAAAATACGATATCGGCGATATCGTGGGGGTCAAGGGCCAGGTCTTCCGTACCCAGCGGGGAGAAATGAGCGTGCGCGTGCAGGAAATTACCCTGCTGTCCAAATCCCTGCTGCCCCTGCCGGAGAAGTTCCACGGCCTGACCGATAAGGAAACCCGCTACCGCCAGCGGTATGTGGACTTGATCGTCAATCCGGAGGTCCGGCGGAATTTCGAGGTGCGCAGTGCATTTGTCAAGTATCTGCGCAATTTCCTGGACAACCGCGGGTACATGGAGGTGGAGACGCCGGTACTCAACACCATCAGCGGCGGCGCAACCGCACGGCCCTTTATTACCCACCACAATACCCTGGACATTGATATGTATATGCGCATCGCCACAGAGCTGCCCCTGAAGCGGCTGATTGTGGGCGGCATGGAGCGGGTCTACGAGGTGGGCCGGATTTTCCGCAACGAGGGGATGGACACCAAGCATAACCCCGAATTTACCACCGTGGAGCTGTATGAGGCTTACGCCGATTTCAACGACATGATGGACCTCTTTGAAGAACTCCTCAGCGGCGCGGCAAAAAATATCTGCGGCAGTTATCAGCTCCAGTGGCAGGGCGAGGATATCGACCTGACCCCAGGCTGGCCCAGACTGTCTATGGCCGAAGCCGTGAAGCAGTATGTGGGTATCGACTTTATGGCCCTGCCCGATGACGGGGAGGCTGTGGCCGCTGCAAAGGCCGCAGGCGTGGATATGGACGGCGTGGAGCCTACCTGGGGCCATGCCCTGTATGAGTGCTTTGACCAGAAGGTGGAGTCGAAGCTGGTCCAGCCTACCTTTATTACCATGCATCCGGTGGATGTGTCCCCCCTGGCTAAGCGGTCGCCCAAGGACCCCAGGCTGACGGAGCGGTTCGAGCTGTTTATCTGCCGCAGCGAAATGGGAAATGCTTTCTCTGAGCTGAACGATCCCATCGACCAGCGGCAGCGGTTCGAAAAGGAGGTCGAGGACCGGATGAAAGGGAACGATGAGGCCGGTATGATGGACGAGGATTACCTCACCGCGATGGAGTACGGCCTGCCGCCTACCGGCGGCCTGGGTATCGGAATCGACCGGTGCGTGATGCTGCTGACCGGCAGTGATTCTATCCGGGATGTTATCCTGTTCCCCACGATGAAACCCTTGGACTGAGCAAACCGTTGCGGCGCAAGGGATTCAAGGATTCTAGATCGACATGATGGCAAAGCCGCTCACTGGTGAATAAACTACAGGCTCCCCCCTTAGCCATATCTCGGAGCTGCCTGCAAGAGGCCCCCGCAAATGGACTTGCGTCCCATTTGCGGGGGCCTCTTGCATATACGCTAGCAAAGCAGCAGACTTATACAAGCGCTGGAATCAATATGTGCGGAAGATTTCCCTCAGCGGGCAGAAACATACTTGTGCAGCGTCTTGCGCACCGCGCCAGGACCGGCGTACAGTTCCGCCTCCTTGACCTCCAGAGCTGCTACGATCTCCTGCGGCTCAGCCAGCAGCGGGTCGGGCGACGGCGTGAACGCCTCTCCCTCGTCGTTCACGCCCTTGAGGTAGCGGGCGTAACCCGCCAGCACCAGGGGGATCAGCGCCAGATCATCCATATTCAGCCCCTTGGCCTGATAGGCCTTGATAGTCTCGCCGAAGCGGATGGACAGTTTCTGGGAGGTATCCGTGGCAATCCGCTGGGGCGCGTCGGGCATGAAGGTGATGGTGAAGCTCACCATCTGCAGGGACGGCGCGCAGAAGATCTCCCGCAAGCGGCTCCAATCATCGCCAAACTGGGGGTCCGCCTTCAGGCTCTCAGTGACGGAGGCCACCACTTTTTTCTCAATGGAGCCGTCAGACTTCAGCAGTACCAGCAGGCTCATGTTGTCGAAGGGCCGGTAGGCCTTGTCGATGATCTCATAGTCAAAGCCCTCCGCCACGATCACGCCCCGGTCGTACTTGCCGGAGTCCAGCGCGTTCTGGAGAATCGCCGCCGGGAAAGCGCGGAAGATATTGCCCGCGCCGAAGTGGACCCATCCGGATTACTTCGTAGAACGAAAAAAAGGCGGCGATCCTCTGCCGCGTAAAAATCAGCTGTGACCCCATGTCATATGCGCAGGCAGAGGGAACTGTAAAAACAGCCCCTAAGCAAAAGAGGCCGCCTGGAAAGGGGCGGCTTCTTCTGAATCAGAGAAGAGTGCGCAGCAATGGGATTGCTGACTACTATTTGACTACTGTTATTGCCGCGCCGGAGATCTGCCCGATGTGCGCGCACCCGCAGGCTTATTTTGCAGCGGACTACATCCCAAAGGCGGAGTATCTAAGCGGCATCTTACCGGAGCCTGTTGCCAAGTATTTTGCAAAGGTCTGCGATTCCTTAAAACAGCTGCTGAATGAACCCACTAAAACGGAATTTCTTGCTGCTCCACAAGAATCAGCAAGCCCGGCTGGAAATCAGGAAAAAGGGCCTATTGAATAGTACATAAGCGGCCCTCTGGCAGTTTTACCAGAGGGCCGCCTTTTGTTCGGCCTACAGTGAAGCTTCGCATAGGGGGACGGGGCCTCCGCAGTGTGCGGAAGCCCCGTTTATTTTTCATACCGTCAATCAGCGGCCCAGCTTTTCCCGCAGCTGTGCGCCCAAATCCTCATAACCGGGTTTTCCCAGCAAGGCGAACATATTCTTTTTGTAAGCCTCCACGCCGGGCTGATCGAAGGGATTAACACCCAGCAGATAACCGGACAGGCCGCAGGCGTACTCAAAGAAATAGATCAGCTCGCCGAGGGTAAAGGCATTGATTTCGCCTGCGCGGACGATCAGGTTCGGCACGCCGCCCTCCACATGGGCCAGCAGGGTACCGTCCATAGCCTGGGCAGCGATATAGTCCATATCCTTTCCGGCCAGGAAGTTCAGGCCGTCGCCGTCCTTCTCGTCGCTGGGGACGCAGAGCTTGTGCTTGGAGGGACCAAAGCGCACAACGGTTTCGAACATCGTCCGCTCGCCCTGCTGGATATACTGGCCCATGGAGTGCAGGTCCGCAGTGAACTCCACGCTGGCGGGGAAGAGGCCCTTGCCCTCCTTGCCCTCGCTCTCGCCGTAGAGCTGCTTCCACCACTCGGCAAAGAAGCGGAACCGGGGCTCATAACCGGCCAGAATTTCGATTTTCTTACCCTGGGCGTACAGATCGCTCCGGGCGGCGGCGTACTGCCAGGCGGGGTTGGCGTCCAGACCGGCGGCGCGGCAGGTTTCCATCATGCTGGCCGCGCCCTTCATCAGCTCGTCCAGGTCCACGCCGGCCACGGCGATGGGCAGCAGGCCCACGGCGGTCAGCACACTGTAGCGTCCGCCCACGTCGTCGGGGACCACATAGCTGTCGTAGCCCTCGGCGGCTGCCAGGGACTTCAGTGCGCCTCTGGCCTTGTCGGTGGTAGCGTAGATGCGCTTGGCCGCGCCCTCGCGTCCATACTTTTTCTCCAGCAGCGCTTTGAAGAAGCGGAAGGCTACGGCAGGCTCGGTGGTTGTGCCGGACTTGGAGATCACGTTGACAGAGAAGTCGGCATCGCCGATGAGGTCCACCACTTCCTGCATAGCGTCGCCGGACAGACCGTTTCCGATAAAGTAGATGTTGGGCGCATCCTTCTGGATGAGGTTATAGTTATTGGAATAGAGCAGCTCGATAGCGGCCCGCGCCCCCAGGTAGCTCCCGCCGATGCCGATAACGACGAGGGCCTTGCTGTCGCTCTGGATTTTCTTGGCAGCGGCCTGAATTCGGGCATATTCCTCCTTGTCGTAATCCCTGGGCAGGTTGACCCAGCCGACAAAGTCGTTGCCCCGTCCGGTGGCTTCCTGGAGCCAGGTGTGGGCTTGCTGGAGGCCCTGGACATATTTTTCAGGCTGGACAGAGGCGCTGGTCAGATCGATCTTTAACATAGGATAGTATCCTCCTTCTGGAAGTAAAAATAGAGTTCACTGTGGAAAATTATAACATATTTTTCCTTTCGCCGCAAGTGGTAATTTGTCGGGTTTGCCAAATGTCCGGCTGGTTGATTTGGCGGCGCGGATATGTTATGATGACTGCGCGGTTTCCGGTGGGAGCGCGGCGGCGAGAGCGTTTCCATAGGCCCCCGCCTCCATCCCGGACCGTATGCAGGCCGTCCCGCCGCAAAGAAGTTGCAAACCGGTTTTATTTGTGGTATGGTAACGGATATCGGACAACGGGGAAGGTGAGCTTTCATGCCGGAGGAAAAGAAAAAACATCTGGACGAAGACGCGGTACTGCTTCTGAACAAGGGCAAGCGGGGTTTAGGCCGCCTGATCTTTGGCCGCACGGCAATTATCATTCTCCTGCTGGCGGCGCAGTTTCTGCTGCTGTTTTTCGGCTTCTGGCAGCTGAGCGGCTCGCTGGTCTACGGCGTCTCCCTTCTGATTGGCCTGGCCGTCACGCTGACGATTGTGAATAAACCGGCGAATCCGGCCATAAAAATAACCTGGATCATTCTCATCATGCTGGCCCCTATTTTCGCGGTCCCCTTCTATCTGTTTGTCAGCATGGACTGGGGCCACCGTCTGACGCGGGCCATGCTGGATGAAATCAGCCAGAAGACGGCCCGGTACGTCCATAAGGACCTGGAGGGCATCCGGGCTCTGCGGGAGCAGAGCCCCCAGATGGGGAGCCTGGCGGACTATATGGAGCGCAGCCGCCAGCAGCTTTATTACAAGGACTCCCGCGTAAAATACCTGCCCAGCGGGGAGGCGTTCTTTGCGGAGGTCCTGGAGCGGCTGAAGCAGGCGAAGCGGTTCATCTTTCTGGAGTATTTTATCGTGGAGGAGGGCTATATGTGGGGCCGGATTCTCAGCATACTCCAGCGGAAGGTAAAGGAGGGCGTGGACGTGCGTCTGCTTTACGACGGCACCTGCGCCATCGGCAAGCTGCCCTACCAGTACCCCCAGCAGCTGAAGGCCCTGGGCATCCGGTGCAAGATGTACGCGCCCCTGCGTCCCTTCATCTCCACCCACTACAACAACCGGGACCACCGGAAGATTCTGGTCGTAGACGGCCGCACGGCCTTCACCGGCGGCATCAATCTGGCGGACGAATACATCAACCGCCGGATTCTCCACGGCCATTGGAAGGATACGGCAGTGATGATTACCGGCGCGGCGGTGCGCAGCTTCACGCTGATGTTTCTGCAGATGTGGAGCCTCACGGAGTACCGGGACAAGGACTTCTCCCCCTATCTGGACGCCTCCCGCCCTGTGAGCGGCGACGGCTGGGTTCTGCCTTACTGCTCCAGCCCCTTCCAGCAGGAGAAGGTGGGGGAGATGGCCTATATGGACATTCTCAACCAGGCGGTCCGGTATGTCCATATCACCACGCCCTATCTCATCATTGACCACGAGCTGACCACGGCGCTGACCTTTGCCGCAAAGCGCGGGGTGGACGTCAAGCTGATTCTGCCCGGCCAGCCAGACAAGCGGACGGTGTTTGCCCTGACCCGCTCCTACTACCCGGAGCTGCTGGCGGGAGGCGTGGAAATCTACGAGTACACCCCCGGCTTTATCCACGCGAAGATGTTTGTCAGCGACGACAGTACCGCCGTGGTTGGCAGCATTAACCTGGACTACCGCAGTCTGTATCTGCACTTTGAATGCGCCGCGCTGCTGTACCGCTGTGCGGCGGTGGCGGATGTGGAGCGGGATTTCCAGCGGACGCTGTCCAAATGCCGCCCCATCACGCTGGAGGACTGCCGGAGGGACGCCCTTCCCCGCCGGGTGGCGGGCTGGCTGCTGCGGCCGTTGGCGCCGCTGATGTAATATTTTTTCTGTAAGAATAAGTATCAAGAACTTGAATCCGCTGCTGATCCTGGGCTTTTGCCCGGTAGCGATATTGCGCTTTTTATCAAGGATTGGTACCGGCCTGTCTGTATAAACAGGCTCTGAACTATGGAAATGGAGGACATGTTATGTTTCCCACAGGCTTGATTGACCTGCACTGCGATACCCTCACACGGGAGAACTGGACGGCGCATACGCCGGGCTGCGGCGCGCTGGACGACCCGGCGTTTCATATTGCCATCCGCAAGATGCCGCCCGGCGTGCGCTGGGTGCAGTGCTTTGCCATTTTTGTTCCGGACGATTTGCGTGGAGAGGAGGCCGCTGCCTTTTTTGACCGCAGCCGGACTGTTTTTCAACAGCAGATGGAGGCCCACAGAGATCGGATTGCGCCCTGTCAAACCTTTTCGGACCTGGAGCGCACGGCGGGCGAGGGCAGGTTCTCCGCCGTCCTGACCGTGGAGGGCGGGGCTGCGCTGGCGGGACGGCTGGAGCGGGTGCAGACGCTCCGGGACGCCGGGGTGCGGATGCTGACCCTCACCTGGAACGGCCCCAACGAGCTTGGTTCCGGACACGACACGGCGGGCGGTCTGACCGCCTTTGGCCGGGAGGCGGTGGGGGAGATGGAGCGTCTGGGGATGATCGTGGACGTATCCCATCTCAACGACCGCGGCTTTGAGGACCTGCTGGCCGTGGCGAAGAAGCCCTTTGCCGCGTCCCACTCCAATGCCCGCGCGGTCTGCGGCCACCGGCGGAACCTGCCGGATCCGTTCATCCGGGAGCTGGCGGCGCGGGGCGGACTGATTGGTCTGAACTACGCCCGGACCTTCCTGTCCGACGAAGGCCGGGGCAGTCTGGACGACCTGTACCGCCACATCTGTCACTTTCTGGAGCTGGACGCCGGGTCGTGTCTGGCCCTGGGCTCGGACTTTGACGGTACCGATATCCACCCGGACCTGGACTCGGTGGAAAAATCTCTCGCTATTTACGACTATCTCACCCGGCGCGGTATCCCGGCAGACACGGCGGAGGGCATTCTCTTCGCCAACGCCTGGCGGTTTTTCCAAGCATGGCTGCAATAAGGAGACACCCATGGAACTATCCAATCTGCCCCTCTCCCCGGAGCAGGCCGACCGGCTGGCTGTCATGGCCGAAGCGGAGCGGGCAAACGAATATCTGTATGAAATTTTGGACATCGGCCAGTATATGCTGCAGAGCGGCGCGGAGGTGAGCCGGGTAGAGGACAGCATCCGGCGGCTGTGCTTTGCCTTCGGCGCGGAGCGGGCCGACGTGCTGACCATCACCGCCAGCATTGTGGTCACAGTCTACTCCCACCGCTTCGGCGCGCTGACCCAGACCCGCCGCATTGCGGGCATGAAATACGACTTGAACCGTCTGGAGCTGCTCAACCAGCTCTGCCGCCTGATCTGCTCGGAGCATCCCAGCCCGGAGGAGATGCACGAGGCGTTGGAGCAAATTATGGCGGTACCCCAGTACGGCTTCGGCATCCAGCTGGTGACATACGCGCTCATCTCCTCCTCCTTCTCCCTCTTTTTCGGCGGCAGCGTCCTGGACGCGGCGGCTTCGGGTGTTATCGGCATCCTCCTGAAGTATCTGGAGCGGATGATTCAGGGCGTGGACGCGGGGCCGCTCCTGCCCGCGATGCTGTGCTCCTGTCTGGGCGGTCTGCTGGCGGGACTGGCGGTCCGGTTCGGGCTGGGGGACAGCGTGGATATGATTAGTATCGGCAATATCATGCTGCTCATTCCCGGCGTCGCCCTGACCAACTCCCTGCGGGATATGTTCAGCGGCAACACCATCTCCGGTCTGATGCGGTTTATCGAGGCCATCCTGCTGGCGTTGACCATTGCCTGCGGCTTTGCGCTGGCGGCCAGTCTGGTGTAAAGGAGGGGGCGCGGTATGAATGAGAAATATGCGATGGAGCTGGCGACGGCGTTTTTAGGGTCCCTGGGCTTTGCCATGCTCTTCCATGTGCGGCGGGAAAAACTGCTGCTGGCCAGTCTGGGCGGCCTGCTGGCCTGGGGGGTGTACCTGCTGGCGGGCATCTGGTGGACCGAGGACGTGGTGCGCTACTTCGCGTCCGCAGTGACGCTGACCATCTACGGGGAAACATTGGCGCGGGTGGTGAAGTGTCCGGCGACGCTGTTTATTATTACGGCGTCGATTCCTCTGATTCCCGGCGGTTCGCTCTACCACACCATGAAATTTTTCATGGAGGGGAAGTTTGACGCCTTCTCCCAGCAGGGGCTGCACACGGTGCTGCTGGCCGTGGCTATTGCCGTGGGGATTCTCATCCCGACCTCCGTTTTCCGGCTGGTCCAGCAGGCAAGACGCCAGCGCGCGGCCTCCCGGAAGTCTGTATAAGCAAAAGCATGGGTACGTGAAAACGCACCCATGCTTTTTTATGCTTTTTCAGGGGGATTACTTCTTGCAGAGGGCGGCGGTATCCATGGCGATCATCAGCTCCTCGTTGGTGGGGATGACGAAGATCTTCACCTTGGAACCGGCGGCGGACACGTCCGCCTCCTGGCCGCGGGTATTGTTCTTCTCCGCGTCCATCTCGATGCCCATATACTCCAGGCCCTCGCAGATCCGGCGGCGCAGGTCGATGGAGTTCTCGCCGATACCGGCGGTGAACACGATGGCGTCCACGCCGCCCATAGCGGAGGCGTACGCGCCGATGAACTTCTTGACCTCATAGATGAACTTCTCCAGGGCAAGGGCAGCTCTCTCGTTCCCCTCCTTGGCGGCTTCGTCCAGGTCGCGGAAGTCGGAGCTGACGCCGGAAATACCCAGCACGCCGCTCTTCTTGTTCAGGATGTTCAGCATCTCTTTGATGTCGTAATTATAGCGGCCCATCAGGTACTCCAGGATGGTGGCGTCCACATCGCCGGAGCGGGTGCCCATGGGGAAACCGGCCAAAGGCCCAAGGCCCATGGTGGTGTCGGCGCACTTGCCGTCCACCACGGCGGACAGGGAGGAGCCGTTGCCCAGGTGGCAGCAGATGACCTTGCTGTGGTCCGGGTTGCCCAGCATGTCGATGGCGCGGGCGGAGACATAGCGGTGGCTGGTGCCGTGGAACCCGTAGCGGCGTACGTCGTCCTTCTCGTAGTATTCATAGGGGATGGCGTAGATGTACGCCTTGGGGGGCATGGTCATGTGGAAGGCGGTGTCGAACACAGCCACCTGGGGGGTGCCGGGCATAATGGCCTGGCAGGCGCGGATGCCCATGAGGTTGGCGGGGTTGTGGAGGGGGCCGAGGGGGATGCACTTCTCAATGGCGGCAATGCAGGCGTCGTCAATGATGCAGCTCTCGGTGAAGGCCATGCCGCCGTGGAGGACGCGGTGGCCGACAGCGGCGATCTCGCCGGTGGAGGCGATGACGCCCTGCTGGGGGTCCACCATGATGTCCAGCACCGCCTGGATAGCTTCGCTGTGGGTGGGCATGGAGATGTCCTTTTTCACATCCTCCCGGCCAGGGACCTTGTGGGTGAGGCGTCCGTCGATGCCGATACGCTCGCAGAGGCCCTTTGCGAAGACCTCGCCGCCCTCGGACTCCATGAACTGGTACTTCAGGGAGGAGCTGCCTGCATTGATGATCAGAATTTTCATGAATCTTCTCTCCTTGTCAGACTGGTTGTTATTGTTTTGTTATTTTTGTTTCCGTACTGTGACTTGCAATTTGGGCAAGAGACAGGTACAATAAAACTCAGCCTATATTGTAGACTATTTTTGCCGGTTAGACAACCACTTTTTCGGAAATTTTTTCAGAAAATTTGGCTGTGGACCGGCCCTTGATTTGAGCCGCGGCGGACGGAGAGGAGGAAATCCATGACAGCAGCGGGGGTTGTGGCGGAATACAACGTTTTCCACCGGGGCCACGCCTGGCAGCTGGAGGAGCTGCGCCGCCGTCTGGGACCGGATATTGCGGTGGCGGTGTGCATGAGCGGAAACTTTGTCCAGCGGGGTGATTTCGCCATTGTGTCCAAACACCCACGGGCGGAAATGGCGGTGCGGTGCGGCGCGGACCTGGTGCTGGAGCTGCCCGCCCCGTGGTCGTCCGGGCCTGCGGAGCGGTTTGCCCTGGGGGCCGTCGGGATTCTGGCGGGGACGGGGGTGGTGCGGTATCTGGCTTTCGGCTGTGAGTGCGGGAGCCTGGAGCCCCTGCAGCGGGTGGCGGAGAGTCTGGACAGCGGCCTGTATCATACGGAGCTGCGCCGTTTTCTCAGCCAGGGCATGACCTACGCCGCCGCCCGTCAGAGGGCGTTGGGCCATGCCGGACTGGCGGGCGGCGCGGCCCAGCGCCTGTCGCAGCCCAACAACGCCTTAGCGGTGGAGTACCTGCGGGCGTTGGCGGCGCTGGGCGGCAGGATGGAGCCGCTGGCCCTGCCCCGCGTGGGGGCGGGCCACGACAGTCTGGAGCCGGGACCGTATCTGTCCGCCTCCGCCATCCGCGCCAGGCTGCTGGCGGGCGGGGACGGCTGGCGGGAGCACGTCCCGGAGGCCGCTGCCGCCATTGTGGACCGGGAGCTGGCGGCGGGCCGCGCCCCGGTGTCCATAGCCAACTGCGAGCGGGCCGCGCTGGCCCGTCTGCGGTCCATGCCGGAGGCGTCCTTTGCCGTCTATGACGGCGGCGGGGAGGGGCTGTACCACCGGTTTTACCAGGCCGTCCACAGCGCGGCCTCCCTGGAGGGCATTCTGCTGGCGGCCAAGACCAAACGCTATCCCCTGGCCCGCCTGCGGCGGATGCTGCTCCACAGCTATCTGGACATCCGGACCCCCGGACGGGACGAACTGCCCCCCTATCTCCGGGTCCTGGGGGCCAACGGAAGGGGCCGCGCGCTGCTCAAGGAGATGCGGAAGCGGGCGGCGATTCCCGTGCTGACCAAGCCCGGTCATGCGGGACGGCTGGGCCAGGCCGCCCAGAACCTGATGGCGCTGGAGAGCCGGTATACGGACCTGTACGCCTTGGCCTATCCGGACTTGTCCCAGGCCATGCCGGGCGGGGAGTACACTGCGAATCCGGCGATGCTGTAGGCCCCCATAGAAAGGAACCAAGCAATGATTTCCATGATGCCTGTGAAAAAAGCAATCGGGATTATTCCGATTATATTGATGTACCTGTTTGGCGGCGGCGGGACCGCCGCGCCCGCGTCCCCCGCGCCGGGGACGCCAGCTCCGCAGCCGCTGTACCAGTGGGAGACAATGACTGCGCAGAACAAATTCGCGGCGGAGGACGGCACGGAGCTGATGTATTACTCCTACCAGCTGCTGACGCTGTCCGTAGCCAACCTGGAGGAGCTGCGTTCCGGTGAAGCGGCGGAGGCGGAGCGCAATGTAGAGAACTTCAACAGCAAAATGACGGCCTTGCTGGAGAAAGCCATGGAGGTGGGCCGGGTGATGCAGGAGGACGCAGCCCAGCTCTACAAAGAATCCGGCACAGCGGGACTGCCCTTTTATGACGAGACGTCGGCCTCCTGCTGCCGGACCGGCGATCTGCTCAGCGTCCGGGTCTCCGGCTGCAGCTACGCCGGGGGAGCGCACCCCAGCCGCTGTGATTCCGGCTATCTGTTCGACCTGCGCAGCGGGCAGTTCATCGACCCCACCCAGATTGCGGACAAGCCGGAGGAATTCCGTACCGGCGCGGCGGCTCTGCTGGTGGAGAAGGCGGAGGCCCTGGAGGAATACCAGCCCGGCTACTGGTCGGATTACGCCGATATCATCGCCCGCTGGAACGAGGGGACCGTGCTCTTTGACGAGGAGGGGATGCTGGCGGTGTACTCCCCCTATCTGCTGGGACCGTACGCCATGGGGGAAGTGGAGCTGCGCCTGGGCTATGACGAGCTGGCGGAGCTGATCGGACCGGGCGGCCTGGAACGCCTGGGTGTTGAAATGCCGTCTTAGCATACTGTACCGCCCCGAAAGGGGCGGTTTTCCTGTATCTGAACGGCTTTTCAGCTTCAATTCAGCGAATGTTTATAAACATTGCAAAGTTTCTTCATAATCTTGTCACAAATCCACTGTATTCTAGCCTCAACAACAAAAACAACAGCGAAAAAGAATCAAGGAGGCTGCTTCACATGTATAACGACAATCAAAATAACGACAGAACCCCGTATGAATACCACTACCGCTACCGCCCCGACTACAGCGAACCCATCCCCACCCTGGAACCCGCCGTGGAGATGAGGCCGAAAAAAACCGGCAGGCGCATCATCGCCGGTCTCCTCTGCGGCACGCTGCTGCTGGGCTCCTCCTTCGGCGTGGGCTGGCTGGTGAAGGACTGGCAGGCCAGCCAGAAGGGACAGACCCAGATGCAGATGGTGGACCGGGGGCTGGCAGAAGTGACCACGGTGAGCGTCACCGGCTCGAAAAAGCTCACCTTCCCGGAAATCTACGACGCCAACGTCAACAGCTGCGTCAGCATCAACGTCTCGTCCGTGGGCTATAACTTCTTCGGACAGGCGGTGCAGACCGCCAGCTCCGGCAGCGGCTTCATCGTCACCAAGGACGGCTACATTGTCACCAACTACCATGTCATCAGCGGCGGCGAGAGCGTCACCGTGACCCTCAACGACGGCTCCTCCTTCCCCGCCCAGATCATCGGCGGCGACAAGGATTACGATATTGCCGTCATCAAGGTCGATCCCGGCGAGAAGGAGCTGAAGCCCGTTACCCTGGGCACCTCCTCCAGCCTGAAGGTGGGCGACGATGTGCTGACCATCGGCAATCCCCTGGGTGAGCTGACCTTCTCCATGTCCGAGGGCATTGTGTCCTGCCTGGACCGGGAGATCAACCTGGACGGCACGCCCTTTAATATGATCCAGATTTCCACCGCCGTCAACAACGGCAACTCCGGTGGTCCTCTGTTTAATATATATGGCGAGGTGGTGGGTATTGTCTCCGCCAAGTACAGCGGCAGCACCTCCTCCAGCGGCGCAACGATTGAGGGCCTGGGCTTTGCCATTCCCCTGGACGATGTGCTGAATATGCTGGAGGACATCATGACCAACGGGCAGGTGACGTCCCACGCTTATGTGGGCGTGACCGTAGACAACGCCGCCGCCTATCCGGAGAGCGGCGTCCGGTCCGGCGGCTATCTGGTGGAGATCGTCAGCGGCGGGCCTGCGGACAAGGCGGGCCTCCAGGCCGGGGACGTGATTACCATGGTGGGGACGACCACCATCACCTCCAGCCAGGACCTGACCTCTGTTCTGGGCAGCAAGAGCTATAAGGCCGGTGACACGACGACCGTCACCTATATCCGCGCCGGGCAGGTCTACACCACGGAGCTGACCTTCGGCAGCACGACCGAGAAACCGGCGGAGTCCTCCGCGCCGTCCCAGCCCCAGCAGAGCCAGTCCGCTCCCCAGCAGAATGGGGGTATGTACGGCGACATGGATGATTTCTTTAACGAGTTCTTCGGCGGCGGCTATGGAGGCCGGGACGCGGCTTGAATCTGATTCCGAGAGCGCTTTCTCTTCTCTTTTTTCTCTCTTTTCACCAAGGTGGGTACGGGCGCAAGCCTGTACCCATCTTGGGCGTTTTGGGGAGGGGGCGTATCCGTAGGGCCGCGCCATCTTTGTACACTCTTGCCTGATTCACCGCGTCAAAAATCCCACAATTACGGCAAAATTACCGGTTGACGGGACTGCCGTTTTATCGTATACTAAGCCCAATCAACCAAACCAAAAGCAGAGAAGGAAAGAGTAGGCAGCAAAGTACGCAGCAGAGAGCCCGGCGGGTGGAAAAGGGCGCGGAGGGTACTGCCGAAGATGGTTCCGGAGCCGCGTACCGACAGCAAATCCCACATTTGCTTAGGCTGCGACGGGTGCGCCCGTTACTGCGCGAGGGTATGTCTGTACCCGTGAAGGCCGCTGCCGCGAGACAGCGGCGAACCAAGGTGGTACCACGGTGTGTTTCTGCGCCGTCCTTGATGGAAGTCAGGGACGGCGTTTTCTTGTGTCCCTGGGAACTTGAAGGAAGAGAGAGGAATCTGAATGGCAGAACCAATTATTCAACTGAAGAATGTGACCAAACGCTTCGGCGCAGGCGAGGAGGAAGTCGCCGCCCTGGAGGATATCAGCATTGCTGTCCAGCCGGGTGAGATTTTCGGCGTCATCGGTCTGAGCGGCGCGGGGAAAAGCACCCTGGTCCGCTGTATCAACCTCCTGGAGCGCCCTACCAGCGGCAGCGTCATCGTGGACGGCCAGGACATGACCGCCCTCAGCGGCGTCCAGCTGCGCCGCGCCCGCAAATCCATCGGCATGATCTTCCAGGGGTTCAACCTGCTCATGCAGCGCACAGCCCTGGACAACATCTGTTTCCCCATGGAGATTGCCAAAACGCCCCGCAAGGAGGCCGTGGACCGGGCCAAAGAGCTGCTGGAGATTGTGGACCTCTCCAGCCGGGCCAACGCTTATCCGGCCCAGCTGTCCGGCGGACAGAAGCAGCGGGTGGCCATCGCCCGCACCCTGGCGACAAATCCGAAGGTGCTCCTGTGCGACGAGGCCACCAGCGCGTTGGACCCCAAGACCACCCGCTCTATCCTGCGGCTGATTCAGGACATCAACCGCCGTCTGGGCATCACCGTGGTGGTCATCACCCACGAGATGAAGGTTATCGAGGAGATTTGCGCACGGGTGGCGATTCTGGACCACGGCCATCTGGCGGAGACGGGTACGGTGGAGGAGGTCTTCTCCCATCCGAAGACAGAGGCCGGACGGCGGCTGGTGTATCCGGACGGCGTTCCCTACGACATGCTCTCCCAGCAGCGGGACAAGAAAGGAGCGCTGGTTATCCGGGTGGCCTTCAACGGCGGCACGGCTTACCAGCCCCTGGTGGCTTCCCTGGCCATCGACTGCGGGGTCAAGGCCAACATCCTGGGCGCGGATACCCGGAACATCGACGGCAGAGCGTTTGGCACCATGCTCCTGGGCCTGCCGGGGGAGGGGGCGGAAAAGGCTCTGGCCTATATTGCCGCCCAAAAGGATATTACGGTGGAGGAGGTGCCGGATTACCATGTATGATACCCTTGTTTCGCTGTTTGAATCCTGGGGCATCAGCAGCAGCAACGCAGTCAGTCAGGCCGAGTTTCTCACAGACCTGCCCGCCCTCGGCTTTGCCATCTGGGAGACCGTCTATGCGCCTGCATTGGCGACGCTGTTTGCCTATGTGATCGGCCTTCCCCTGGGCATCATCCTTGTCACCGGCGAGGCGGGCGGCATCCGGCCCCTGCCGGGAATGCTGATGCGGGGCCTGAACACTGTCATCAATCTGCTGCGCTCGGTACCGTTCCTGATTCTGATGTTGGTGGTCATGCCGGTCAGCCGCCTCATTGTGGGGACCAGCGTCGGGACTACGGCCACTATTGTCCCGCTGACCGTAGCCGCCGCGCCCTATGTGGCCCGTCTGGTGGAAATCTCCCTGCGGGAGATGGACCGGGGCGTCATTGAGGCGGCCCAGGCGATGGGCTGCTCCCCCTGGCAGATCGTCACAAAGGTGCTTCTGCCGGAGTGCAGGCCGTCCCTGATTAACGGGGCCGCCAACGCCTCTATTACCATTCTGGGCTACGGCGCAATGGCAGGCGCAGTCGGCGGCGGCGGCTTAGGCGCAAGCGCAATCATGCGGGGCCATGGGCGCAGTCAGTTTGTGGTCATGTACGTGGTTGTGATCCTGCTGGTCATTCTGGTCCAGATTCTGCAATCCATCGGTACCGCCCTGTCCATCCGTTCGGACCGGCGTATCAATAAAACCCAAACAAAAAGGAGTAAAAAGTGATGAAAAAAAGATTTCTTGTCCTTGCATTGGCTCTGGCCCTGGTTCTGGCCCTGACCGCCTGCGGCGGCAATGGCGGCGGCAGCGGCTCTGACGGGAACAAAACCGTGACCGTCGGCGCGACCCCCGCTCCCCACGCCGCAATCCTGGAGGTAGCCGAAAAGCTGATGGAGGCGGAGGGCTACACCCTGGTTATCAAGGAATTCGACGACTATGTGGCCCCCAACACGTCCCTGGAGGACGGCTCCCTGGACGCAAACTACTTCCAGCACATCACCTATATGGAGGGCTTCAACGCTGAGCGCGGCACCCACCTGGTCAACGCCGCCGGAATCCACTATGAGCCTCTGGGCCTGTACGCCGGTATGACCGCCTCTGTTGCGGACCTGCCTGACGGGGCAAAGATTGCCGTCCCCAACGACGCCACCAACGAGGCCCGCGCACTGCTGCTGCTGGAGCAGGAGGGTCTGATTAAGCTGAAGGATGGCGTCAGCCTGTCCGCCACCAAGAGCGACGTGGAGGAGAACCCCCACAACTTCGAGTTTGTGGAGATGGAAGCCCGTCTGACCCCCACCGTTTTACAGGATGTGGACATGGCCGTTGTCAACGGCAACTATGCCATTGACGCCGGATTGAAGATCGCAGACGCTCTGGCTGTGGAGTCCGCAGAGGGCGACGCCGCAGAAGCCTATGTGAACGTGATTGCCGTCAAGGAGGGCAACGAGAACAGCGAGGGCATTCAGGCTCTGATTAAGTGCCTGAAGAGCGACGAGGTCAAGTCCTTCATTGAGGAGACCTATGAGGGCGCAGTGGTGCCTCTGTTCTGATTGCAAAGCAATAAAAACCCGTCCCTGGTGTCAGACACACCGGGGACGGGTTTTTTATGGCAGCAGGTCTTCAAAAATATCGTCCAGGGAGATGTTGAGGCCGTCGAACAGGCTGCACTGGAAATGTGTAGTCACCGCTGCCCGCTGTTCCTCGCTCATCTGCCGCAGCGCCCAGTCGGGATAGAGCGTATAGACGTTGTGGATGACAAGCTCTGTGCCGTTGTTGCGGTAGACCTCCACAGACTTCTCCGAGGGGCTGACCAGCCAGTATTCCCGGACGCCGCACTGTCCATATACGTCCTTTTTGCGGGTCCGGTCGTTCTTCATTGTGCTGAAGGAGAGGACCTCCACCACCAGGTCGGGCGCGCCGTATACGCCGTCCGCCTTGATTTTGTCCCGGTCGCAGACAACCATGACGTCGGGAATAAAGCGGTCGTCCTCGGTCAAGTACACCATCACGCCGTCAAATATAGGGGTACACTTCCTCTTTTTCAGGTGGTTTTTGAATATTGTATAGATGTTGCCCGCAGTCAGACTGTGGTTGGGGGCGACGGGGGACATGGCGGTGATTTTCCCGTCAATCAGCTCCTCCGGCCACGCCTCCTGAAATGCCAGGTTTCCCTTGACCATCAGCAAATCCTCCTAATTTTTCCGGACCGCCTCCAGCTGCCGTACATTCTCCTCATAGAGCTGCTGGCTGACGGCCATTTTCCGGATAATATTCTTTACCGTAATCTCCAGCGCGGACCCCTCCCGGTAGTCGGCGGGATAGATATAGTCCACGCGCCGCTGGCGCAGCAGCTGCTCCACGCCCGCTTTGTTCACCGCCTGATACACGGCGATAGCCTGTCCGCCGTAGGACCGCATCATCTTCATACAGGGGACGTCGCTCAGCCCGTCGCCAATATAGATCATATTGGTAAACGGCACCCGCTTGCTGCCGTCGGGCATGGAGTCGTTCAGGGTCTTGTCGTCCGCCACGTCCAGCACGCCCTTGTTAATGCGGTAGACAAACTGGGTCTTGGCGGTAAAGTTGACCGCCAGCTTGGGCCAGACCGGATACCCGTCTGCATCGTAATAGAACTCGCTGGCAAAAATCTCCTTAAAGGCCCCGGCAATGGCGCTGCCCTCGATGATCTCCCGGAGGCCGGAGGAGATGACATAGTGCTCCACCTGGACCCCCAGCAGGCCGCCGTACCGGTCAATCCGTCCGAACCAGTCGGGGACGCCCTGGAAGAAAGATACGCTGCGCCCGCAGTGTTTGAGGGTATCCCGCGTAAGGGGCAGGCCCAGCTCCCTGGACTTGCGGACCATGGTATACATATAGGCCAGGATTCCGTCCATATGCTCCCGGCGTCCGAAGTCGTTGGCCTCCTTCCAGAAGTCGCCGGGAGCCATACCCAGCCGGGGGATAAAGGCATAGTTCTGCATATCCTGGGTGCAGAGGGTCTTGTCGAAATCATACAGCAGGGCAACAATTGTCCGTTCTTCCATGGGGATTCCTCCTCTCTGTCTGTCCGGAAAACAAGAAAGGGGGCAGCTCCGCAGCAGCCCCCCACCTCGCGTATATGAATCAATCCTTTACATAGTTGCGTCCGAACTGCAGCTCCTCCAGGTTAAGGACGCGGGTGGCCTCCAGATCAGCCGCCGGGGGCTCGTCCTCTGCAAAGGGATCGCTCTGGGGAATCTGGGGCCGCTCCGGCGCGGGCGCAAATGCGGCAACGGCGGCGGGCGGTCCGGCGTCCTCCTCCTGCGCGGCGGGTTCCTCCTGTACCGGCGCGGGGGCGTTGACCTCCAGGTTCAACGCCTTTGTCTCCGGCTCCACCGGCGGGGGCGGCGTCTGTACTACGGGGGCGGGTTCCTCATCCATGGGCAGCTCCGGCAGGCGGTCCAGCAGGGACAGCTCCTCGTTGCAGACGATGGTCACTTCCCGGATAAACTCCCGCAGCTTCACCTGCCCCAAAGCCAGGCGGCGGCGTTCCGCCTCCAGCTCCCGGTCCACCCGCTGGCGGACTTCCATCAGGCGGCGTTCCTCGGCCTCCACCTCCCTGGCCAGCTCGTTTTTGCGGTTCTGGGCGGCGGAAGCCGCGCCGGCAATCATGGCATTGCGCTTCTGTTCCGCCTCAGCCACCATGGACGTGGCCATTTTCTGGGCGGTGAGCAGGGTGGAGCGCATGGCGTCCTCCATCTCCCGGTACTCCGCCATCTTGTCCACCATCACCTTCAGCTTTGCTTTCAGCGCGGCGTTCTCTTTATACAGCGCGGAGTAATCCTCTGTCAGCTTGTCCAGGAACTCGTCCACGCTGGTCATATGATAGCCGCCAATGGCGGCTTTGGCAAATGTGCAGTTTGCAACCTCCTGCGGTGTCATCATAGTTCATTCCTCCTGCCGGCAGAAACGCCCGCATCCTTAAAAATAAAGGCCGTTATTCTCCAATTCGTCGATCAAATCACCTTGGATGTCCACGGAATAGGGGGTAATGATGTATGTATTGACAGCCACCTTTTTAATCTTGCCCTCCCCCGCGTAGGCCACGCCGGAGAGGAAGTCGATCAGGCGGCGGGCAATATCCTTGTGAGTGGACTCCAGATTAACGACAACCGTACGCTTTTCCTTCAGATGGTCGGCAATTTCGCTGGCATTTTCGAACCGCTCCGGCTTGACGAGCACCACCTTCAGCTGGGTGGTAGCGTGAATATTGACCACCTTGCCCCGGCGGCTGTCCACCGCGCCCCGGTCGTACCGGGGGCGCTCGTCAAAAAACGGAGACTCCTGCTCGCCAAAGACCTCATCGTAATCGTCGTCCTCGTCGCTGATGGGGGTGATCATTTTTCTGATATTATCAAGCAAGCTCATTATCGGGACCTCCAATCTTACTGGTAGTGCCGCTGTCCGAAGATGGCGGAGCCGACACGCACCATGGTTGCGCCCGCGGCAATGGCATCCTCAAAATCATCGCTCATACCCATAGACAAATGTATAAATGTATTATCATACAAATTCCGGCCTATGTCAACATACAATTCCGCTACTTTTGCAAAAAAAGGCAAATTTCCGTGGGGGACCCGCTCCACGGGGGGGATGGCCATCAGCCCCTGGACGCGGACGTGGGCAAGGGAGCGGGCCTGTTCCGCGGCGGCATAGAGGTCCTCCGGGGCAAAGCCGCTCTTGCTCTCCTCGCCGCCGATATTGACCTCCAGCAGCACATTCTGGACAGTCTGGAACTTTTCGGCCTGCCGGTCGATCCCGGCCAGCAGTTCCAGGGAACCGGCGGAGTGGATCAGCTCCACCCGGCCCACCACCTGCCGCACCTTGTTGCGCTGGAGGTGGCCGATGAAGTGGAGGGGCGCGCCGTCATAAGCGTGTTCCGCCAGCTTGGCGGTCATCTCCTGCACCCGGTTTTCACCCAGTGCGTCGATCCCCGCGGCAATAGCCTCCCGGCACGCCGGGGCGTCGTTCATTTTGCTGGCGCCCACCAGCAGAATCTCTTTGGGGTCGCGCCCCGCCTTTTCCGCCGCTGCCGCCATCCGGCTGCGGATGTTCTGTATATTTTCCGCAATACTCATGATCGAATCACCTTTCCGTCGTAAAGATCCGCCGCAGCGGTAATGACCTGGTCCCCGGCCCGGAGCCTGCGGCCCTCCCGCGCGCTGTCGGAGGCAAGGGAGGCCAGATACTTCTCGTCCGGGGCCACCAGGATATAGTCCTCCTCCTGCCAGAGCACTGTGACCGGCTTGCGCCGGGCGTAGACGCCCCAGAGACTGTAGACGCAGGTGACGGACTGGACCTTTTCCGTTCCGTCCGCCTCCAGGACCGGCTGGCCGTCCTCCCCGATTACCGGCGTCTGCTCCACCCGCACCGTGCTGCGGGGGACGCGGATGCCGGTGTAGCTGTCAAAAATGACCGTGGCGTTCTGACTGCGCAGGAGGGTCGCCAGGCTCAGATATTTCTCCGTGGCAAAGAGGACCGCCTGCTGTCCGTCCTCCGCTGCGCTGATGGTGTCCACCGTCATCTCCACATCCCGGTCCAGGCCCTTCTGGAAGCGGAGGGTAATCCGGCTGCCGGCCTCCAGGTTCCGGGTGTCCTCGACGCGCATGAGGGTAAGAAAATACCACTTGCTGCCGTATACGATTTTCCCCACGCCAGCGGCGGGAGCGGCGGGGGCAATGGTCCGGTAGCTGGAGGGGGTCATCTCACGGGCGGCCTCTGGGGTCAGAACCGACTCATAGCCGTCCACCAGGCTGGAAAAGAGCCCTGCGTTGGGGGCCGTGACCCTGGTGGTGCCGGGGTCTGCCGACGCGCTGAGGACGCTGATCTGCTCCTGCAGGCTGGCAATGGCCGCCTGCAGGTCGCCGGTGCCGGAGTAGGCATAGCTGCGCTTGAGCACGGCGGCGCGGAGCCGGTCGCCGCTGTCCACAGCGGCATGCAGCGCGCCCTCCGCCACCGCGCCCCGGAAAGACAGCAGAGCGGATGTGACCTCGTCGTCCATGCGGGCGGTGGCCTGGGTTCCGGAGGCCAGGGCCTGGGCGTAGGTCAGCTGCTCCAGCTGTTCCTCCAGATTGCGCAGGTTGTTGGCGTCCTCCAGGGCCTGGGCGTTCTGGTAGATGAGGGCGGCGGTGCCGCCCTTGCTGACCCGTTCCCCCTCGTTGCGGGAGGAGTAGACCAGCTCGCCGCTGCCGGAGAGGGCCTCCTCCTGCCGCACAACGTACCCGGATACGGCCACCCCGTTGTCGCCGGTGTAGTTGTAGGCCACGGTTGTTTTATAGGGGTCCATCCAATAGGCGGACAGGTTCAGGACGAAGTAGGCGGCGACCGCCAGCAGCACAACGGCGCAGAACAGACGGACGGCAAGGGGGCTGGATTTCATGGGAAGACTCCTTTGACTGCTGGATGGTAGGGGGGAGGGACTATTCGTCCTCTGCCCACTCGCTCAGGTCCACGGCCCGCAGGGGGCTGACGGTGGAGATCGCGTGCTTGTAGATGAGATTCTGCCGTCCGTCGGTCATCAGCACGACGGTGAAGGCGTCAAAGCCGGTGATGACGCCTCGCATCTGGAATCCGTTCATCAGGAAAACAGTGACTGGGGTCTCGTCCCGCCGGGCGGAGGCCAAAAAGGCATCCTGGAGGTTAGGGGTTTTTGACATAATTATGTACCTCTCTTTTTTTCATTTGTATTTGGGCGGTTGTCCACCCGAAGTCTATTGTATTCCATTTGCAGTGAAGATTTCTGTCGCAATCTGGAGAGCGCGGGCAAAATCCAGCTTTTTTTCCCAATAGACCCACTGGATGTCCGGATTACGCCGCAGCCAGGTCAGCTGGCGTTTGGCGTACTGCCGGGAGCGGAGCTTGACCTCCTCCGCCGCTTCCGCCAGGGAGCAGGTCCCCTCCACGGCGGCCAGCATCTCCTTATAGCCGATAGCCTGGAGGGCGGTGGCGTCTCTGGGGACGCCGGAGGCCAGGAGCGCGCGGACCTCATCCGCAAGACCGGCGGCCAGCATCTGGTCCACCCGCTGGTCGATGCGCCGTTTCATATCCTCCCGGTCCCGGAAGGCGAGGCCGATATAGAGCGGGTCGTACCGGTTGGGCAGGGCCTGGGTCTCCCGGTTGTGCTGGGTGATGGTCTTACCGGTTTCCCGGTAGACCTCCAGGGCGCGGAGGATGCGTTTTTCATCGGCGGGGTGGAGCCTTGCGGCGGCGTCCGGGTCTACGGCGCACAGCTCCTCCAGGAGCGGCTGGATGCCGCCGGAGCGCAGCTGCTCCTGCAATTCCATGCGGACCGCCCCGCCCGCGCTCCCGGAGGCAAAGGTCCGGCCTGTCACCACCGCGTCCATGTACAGGCCGGAACCGCCCACAAGGATAGGCAGCTTTCCGCGGCCCAGGATATCCTCCACGCAGGCCCCGGCAGCTCCGGCGAACCGGGCTACGGACCAATTTTCCTCCGGCCCGGCCACGCCCACCATGTGGTGGGGGATTCCCTCCATCTCCTCCGCAGAGGGGGCGGCGGTGCCGATGGTCATGCCCCGGTAAATCTGCATGGAGTCCATGCTGACGATCTCCCCGCCGTATTTTTTAGCCAGATGTATCCCAAGAGTGGTCTTGCCGCAGGCGGTGGGACCTACAATGCAGGGCAGTTTTTGTTGTGTCATGGCGGGGCGGACCCTCCTCTCGGGATAGTTACCCTTATTCTACGCTCTTTTGAACATTTTTTCAATGTCATATTTGGAAATTTTTACCCTGACCGGTCTGCCGTGGGGGCAATACTGCACTTCGCCGCTCTGGACGCGGGCGATGAGAGCCTGCAGTTCTGCCGGGTCGCTGGTCCACCCGCCTTTGATTGCGGCTTTGCAGGCCATGGTGTGGAGCATGGCGTCGCGGGCGGCGGATGGGTCCGCGCTGCCGCTGGTGAGCAGCTTGTCCGCCAGCATTTCCAGGGTCTCCCGGATGAGGTCCGTACCGATATCCGAGGGAATGGCCCGCACCATGAGACAGCCCGCGCCGAAGTCCTCCGCCGTGAAGCCGAACTCCTCCAGCAGCGGCAGGTTCTCCAGCAGAGCCGCGTACTGCTCTTGCGGCAGGTCTACGGCGGCGGGGGTCAGCAGCTGCTGGCGCATGACCGGTTCCGGATTGGCTTTCAGGCGGTTGAAATTGATGCGCTCGTGGGCGGCGTGCTTGTCGATGAGCCACACGCTGTCGCCATCCTCCGCCACGATATAGGTGTGCAGAATCTCCCCCCGGAACTGCCAGGGCGGGGGCTGGGACGGCTGGAGGGCAGTCTGTTCCGGAACGTCCGGGGGAGCGGACGTATGGATTGGCAGAACCGGCGCAGGGTCCGGCTGTCTGGAGAGGCGGGGCTGTACAGGGATATCCCTTGCCGGAGCTGCCGGGGCGGATACTGCCGGATCGCGGAATACCGCCCGCTTTTTCATCTCCGGAGACTGCTTTTTCCCGCCGGAGGAAACGGTTTCCCGGTATGTCTTCGCGTCCATGGTCTGGAAAAAACCGCCTCTGGGATTCGCTGCGGCGGAGGCCGGCTGGACCGGCGGCGTTGGGACCGGCTGTGCGGCGCGGTCCAGGGCGTCGCTGACCACGTGGTGGACGGCGGAGAATACCGCCCGTTCTGCCGAGAACTTGACCACCGTCTTGGCGGGATGGACGTTGACGTCCACCTGATGCAGCGGCAGGTCGATATGGAGGACGCAGCCGGGGAATTTACCCTTCAGGAGCCGGTTGGCGTAGGCGGCTTCCAGGGCAGTGGACAGCATCTGGGAGCGGATGATCCGTCCGCAGCAGAAGAAGGTCTGCATAGCGCGGGTCCCGCGGCACGCCAGGGGCTGGGTGACGAAACCGTGGACAGAGACACCCTCCCCGCTGCCGTCCACCGGCGCGAGGCCCAGAGCGAAGTCGCGGCCACGGACGGCGTAGACGGCAGACAGGAGCTGGCCGTCGCCGGGGGTATGCAGCTCCTCCTTACCGTCGCGGATGAAACGGATGGAGACGTCCGGACGGCTGAGGGCAATCTGCTGCAGAATCCCGCCCACGGCAGACGCCTCTGCGCTGTCGCTCTTCATGAATTTCAACCGGGCGGGGGTGTTGTAGAACAGCTCCCGGACGACGATGGCGGTACCCTCCGGGCAGCCGGCTGGCTCCACACGTCCGGGACAGCCGCCCTCCAGGTGGAGGGACGCGCCGCTTTCCGCGCCCTTCTGCCGGGAAATGACGTCCAGACGGCTGACGGCGGAGATCGCAGCCAGAGCCTCGCCGCGGAAACCCAGGGTACCGATAGCGGCCAGGTCCTCCGGTTTACGGAGCTTGCTGGTGGCATGACGCAGGAAAGCGGTGGGCAGCTCCTGGGGCGCGATGCCGCAGCCGTTGTCGGCAACGCGGATGAGGCCCATGCCGCCCCGCTGTATTTCCACCACCAGAACGGACGCGCCTGCATCAATGGCGTTTTCTACCAGCTCCTTGACCACGCTGGCGGGCCGCTCCACCACCTCGCCGGCGGCAATCAGGTCCGCTACGTGGGGGGAAAGCTGTTGTATAACCGGCATAAGCGTCTCCTTTCTTCCTATATAACACCTCTATGTTATACGCGGTGTGCGGTGCAAAGACATCCGCCCCGGCGAAGCGCGGGAAAGCTCACCGGGACGATTTTGTCAGAAAGCCTTGAAAGACAAAGAAAAGTCTTGTCATCACGGAAAAAACATGTTATGATAGAAAAACCGAGGCAAATATTGGGCAGGACACGGGGGATCAGCCCTCCCCCATGTCCCTATGCAGGAGAAACCCCCTCCTACACAATAGCATTATTTTGCTACGCCACTCCCTATTGTACCAGATAAAAAGTCTGTTTTCAACAGGGAATCGCGCCTGAGCATAATTCGGTGTAGGGTCAGTGCATCCTGCGCCGCTTTTTGTTTGTCTCGGCGGGAGGACCCGGCGGGGCTGGGCCTGCATTGCGGGGCCCAGCCGTCCGGGGTCTGACCGGCGAGAACAAGCTATGCAAAAAGAAGGGAGAAAGCATTGTGAAAGAAAAAACCGCAACCCAACGGCTCCTGTCGCTGCTGCTGGCATGCGTACTCTGTCTGACGTGTACGCCGGTAGCATTCGCGGAGTCAGCCGTGGCCGCGTCCATGCGGCTGATGAAAACAGAGGGGACCGTCAGCGTCTCCAACAGCAGCGGGCGGGCCGTGACCCAGACAGAGCGTATGTCTCTGCGCAGCGGCTACCAGCTGAAGACAGAGGAAAAGAGTTATGCGTGGATCAACCTGGACGACGTGAAGATGGTGGAAATGGACGCCGTCACGGAGATCAGCATCCGGAAAAAGGACCGGAAGCTGGACATCCTGGTGGATTCCGGCAACCTGCTCTTCAAGGTGGACCAACACCTGGAGGGCGATGAAAACCTGAATATCCGCACCTCCACCATGGGCGTCGGCATACGGGGGACGTGCGGATGGGTAAAGGTCATCGACCAGTGGACCAGTCAGATTTATATTCTGGAGGGGACAGTGGCCGTGACGGTCACAGACCCCGTGACCGGGGAGACCAAGACGGAAAATATCTCCGCCGGCGAGATGGCCATCTGCACCGTCTACCCCCAGGACCGCGCCGGCAGTAAATGCGAAATTGTCCGGCAGGAATTTACTGTCGCGGACATCGACGGGTTCGTCCTGGTGGAGCTGACCCCCAACAAACCCCTCTGCGACAAGATTTACGAAGAATCCGGCCTGGACCTGCGGGACCCGTCGGTGAAACCGGCGGAGAAGCTGAAGCAGGACCAGGAGCTGGTCCGGGATAAGCTGGAGGAAATCGAGAAACAGCTGCAGGAGCAGGAGGACAAGATTTCCGTGGAACCCGTGTGGACCAATCCCGTACCCGACCCCGTTCCCGCTACCCCTAACGCCGACAGCAGCAGCGGCGGCGGTGGTGGCGGCGGCGGCTCCACACCCGCGCCCACGGAGACCATTACCCTGACCATGCCCCAGACCGCGGCGACCGTCAACGCCTACCTGGGCCGCAGTTCGGTGCGGCAGGTCATCCTCCAGCCGGGCGCGGCCAGAGCCAGCAGCGCCAATCTCCTGGAGGTGGACAGCCCCCTCACTGTCCCCAACGGGAAAATCCTCACCCTCCAGGCCACCGTCGGCCTGACCCTCAACGAGGACCAGACCCTCTCCGTCTACGGCACGATGACCGTTGACGGAGAATGCCGTCTGTACGGCTCCCTCGTCCCCAACAAGAACGCGGTCATTAAAGCCAAATTCTTTGAAATCCCCGATCACCTGGCGGATTGGCAGGTGTCCGAAACGCCCGGCAGCGACGGGTTCTATTCCCTGTTCTACAGCCCCAAGGGAACCGTCTACACCGTCGCCTTTGACGCCAACGGCGGTACCGTCGCCCCCGGCGAACTGGTGACCGGTACGGACGGCAGGCTCGCCGCCCTCCCCACTCCCGTCCGGGAGGGCTACGCCTTCAACGGCTGGTTTACTGCGGCTGAGGGCGGCGCACAGGTCACAACCGCTACCGTGTTCACCCAGAACGCCACCATCTACGCCCACTGGACCGAGGACGCGGGCATCGGCGGCGATAACTGGGAGTATGACCCGGCTATTAAAACCCTCTACATCTCCGGCAATGGCCCGATGGATAACTTCGACGGGGCAACCAACGCGCCGTGGGACAAGTACCGGCCTGAAGTGGTGGCAATCGTGGTCCGGGAGGGCGTCACCAGCATCGGTGATTTCGCTTTCGTTGAATGCCCCCAGTTGGTCACGATGGACATTCCTGTCTCTGTCACCAGCGTTGGCAATTATGCCACTTCTGGCAGTAATAATCTGGCCGACGTCTACTACGGCGGTACGGAGGGCCAGTGGCACGAAGTCGGTATTGCCGATGGCAACGACCCCCTGCTCAATGCCAACATACACTTTACCGGTTCTGATGGTACGGCTTGCGTCACCTTCAACCCCAACGGCGGCGCCGTTACACCCCAATACTATTTTGTTGGGCTGGACGGCAAGGTTGGCACGCTCCCCACACCTGTCCGGGAAGGCTACACCTTTGACGGCTGGTTTACTGCCGCTGACGGCGGTACACAGATTACCACCAACACCGTGTTTACCCAGAATACCACGGTTTACGCCCATTGGACAGGCGAAACCTCCGGCGTGACTTGGCGGTATGACGAAGCAACGAAGACGCTGTATATCGAGGGCAGTGGGGAGATGGAAGATTATGCGAGTTCCGCTCATATGCCGTGGGTTCAATATGTCTCCGAAATCCGGTCTGTAAATATCAAAAACGGTGTCACCAGTATTGGAGTTTATGCGTTCAGCAACTGTACCAGCCTAACCAGCGTGACCATTCCGTCCAGTGTCACCAGGATAGGTAAAGGGGCATTTCTAGCCTGTAGCAGCTTGCCCAACGTGAGCATTCCGGAGGGTGTCACCAGTTTGGAAAAGTATGTGTTCATGGATTGTACCAGCCTGGCTAGTGTGAACATTCCGGATAGCGTCACCAAGATTGACGAGGATGCGTTTTGTGACTGTAGCAGTTTAGCCAGCGTGACCATTCCAAATAATGTCACCAGTATTGGCAATGAAGCGTTCATCAGATGTACTAGCCTAACTAGCGTGACCATTCCGTCCAGTGTCACCAGTATTGGTTATCATGCGTTCCATAGCTGCACTAACCTGACCAGCGTGACCATTCCGAACAGTGTTACCAGTATTGGCTATTCTGCGTTTGAAGACTGTACCAGCCTGACCAGTGTGACGATTCCCGCCAGTGTTACTAGTATTGATGGTTCTACGTTCTCCTCCTGTACCAGCCTGACCAGCGTGACGATTCCTGTCAGTGTTATTAGGTTTGGTAATTTTGCGTTCTCCAGTTGTACCAAATTGACCGATGTCTATTACAACGGCACAGAAACTCAATGGAACGCCATTACCATTAACACTGGCAACGAACCCCTTCTCAATGCCAACATCCATTTCCAGGGTGAAGACTCCGGCGTGACTTGGCGGTATGACGCACCAACAAAGACGCTGTACATTGAGGGCAACGGACCAATGGATGATTATACAATTTCTTCCAACGGTTCCAGTGCGCCATGGATGTCTTATAAGACGCAAATGCAGACGCTGATTATCGAAAACGGCGTCACGTCTCTGGGAGACTATGCATTCCATGACTGCGCCAGCCTGACCGGCGTGGAGATTCCGGACAGTGTTGTGGCTATTGGCGAGTATGCCTTTTCTGGCTGCTCGAATCTGTACCAAATATCCATCCCCGACAGCGTCACCACGATTAACGTGGGCGCATTTGCGCGTGCTGGCTTGACCAATGCGTATATTCCGGGCAGCGTTACCAATCTCGGCAATGGTTTGTTCAACAGCTGCGCCAGCCTGACGAATGTTGATTTCGGAGATGGCATCACATCCATTAGTCAATCTATGTTTATGAATTGCAGCAGTCTGACCAGCATAGCCGTTCCTGTCAGCGTTACTTCCGTTGGCGATGCCGCAACTATGGGCTGTTCCAACTTGACCGATGTCTACTATGGCGGTACACAAACCCAGTGGGACGCCGTCACTGTTGGCGCCTATAACACCCCCTTGCTCAATGCCACCATCCACTGTCAAGGCGGCGGTTCATCGGAAATCGGCGGCGAGGCTGGCGAAAATGTGAGATGGGCCTATGATGAGGCCACGAAGACGCTGACTATCAGCGGCACCGGGGTTATGAAGGATTATTCTTATTCCTATACCCCGCAAGATGTCACAACCGCACCGTGGGCAACCTATGCGACTGAAATGCAGTCTCTTGTCATAGAAAATGGTGTTACCAGCATCGGTGACAATGCATTTTCGGGCTGTAGTGGTTTGAGTAGCTCCCTTGAACTTCCGGCTAGTATTACTAGTATTGGGCGGCGGGCATTCTATCATTGCAGCGGACTGACGGGCAATCTGGTGATTCCCAACGGCGTTGCTACCATTCAAATGCTTACATTTGCAGGATGCAGCGGCTTTACCGGCATAAACATTCCTACTAGCGTAACTACAATTGAAGTAGGTGCGTTTTCAAGCTGCACGGGCCTGACTGCCGCGGCCATTCCGAACAGCGTTACCACTCTTGGCGCAGAGGCGTTTATCAGCTGCGAAAGCTTATCCGAAGTTTCCCTTCCCTCAAGGATTCCCAGTATTTTGCCCCGTACATTTGGACATTGCAACAGCTTGACCAATGTGATTATCCCTGACAGTGTGGAAGCAATTGATCAAGAGGCATTTTGGTTCTGCAATGGACTTGCTAGTGTGACCATTCCTGCAAGTGTCACTACCATTGGTGCAAGTGCGTTTTCCTCTTGTCCCAAGTTGGCCGATGTTTATTTTGGTGGTACAGAAGCCCAGTGGAACGCGATATCTATAGTGTCTAATGCCATTCCCAGCACGGCTACCATCCATTTCCTGGGCGGCGGAGATGTGGAAGAAGGCGATGGCTACCGGTATAACACAGCAACGAAGACGCTGTATATTGCGGACGATGGTCCGATGGCGGACAATATTACCAGCGACAAGAGGCCGTGGAATGCATATAGGGGAGAAATTCAGACGGTGGTCATTGAAAAGGGCGTCACCAATATTGGCGATTCGGTGTTTGCTCGTTGTACCAGTCTGACCAGCGTGACCATTCCTGACGGTGTTACCCGTATTGCCGCTGCGGCATTCGATAACTGCAGCAGTCTGACCAGTGTGGAGATCCCCGACGGTGTCACCTGGATTGGCGAGCGCGCGTTTAGGGGCTGCAGCAACATGAAAAGCGTGACGATTCCCGGCAGTGTCGGCAAAATTGAACGGGAGGCGTTCTATGGCTGCAGCAGCTTGACCAGTGTGACCATTCCCGACAGTATCACCAGTATTGGCTATGGGACGTTCAATGGCTGCAGCAGTCTGACCAGCGTGACGGTTCCCGGCAGTGTCTCGACTATTGATATGAGTACGTTTGCTGGCTGCAGCGGTCTGACCAGCGTGACGATTCTCGACGGCGTCGGCAGTTTGGGAATGCGTGCGTTCGAGTTCTGCAGCAACCTGACCAATGTGACCATCCCTGACAGTGTTACCAGGATTGAGAATTTGGCGTTCAACGGCTGTAACAATCTGACCGATGTTTACTACAGCGGTACACAAGACCAGTGGAACGCCATCAATACCGGCACCAATAATACCTCCCTTACCACCGCCAACATCCATTATAATTCCCGCGCCCGTTCTGTGGTGAGCAACGCGGCCAGCGGGTACACGGACGTACCGGCGGGGGCCGCCTACGCGGAAGCGGTGAACTACTGCAAGGCGAACAATCTGATGACCGGCACCAGCGACACCACCTTCAACCCGGACGGCACCCTGACCCGCGCCATGATGGTCACGGTTCTGCACCGGCTGGCGGGCAAACCTGCGGCGGCGTCCACGGCGTCCTTTACGGACGTGGCGGCAGGGAAGTGGTACACGGACGCCATTGCCTGGGCCAACAGCAAGGGGATTGTCCTCGGTTACAATGCCTCCACCTTCGGCGTGAACGACCCCGTGACCCATGAACAGGTCGCCCTCATTTTCCAGCGGTACAGCGGCAATCCCAATGTACAGACGGAGGGCGCAGATACTCCCAAGACCCCCGCCACCCGTGCGGAGATTGCCCTCACGCTCATGAACTACGCCAAGACCTACCAGCCCGGTACCCTCTCCTCTGTCAGCGCAATTGACGTCATGTGCGCCCCCAGCGGCATTGCCTTGGACAAAAACGGAACCCTCCTGGTAACAGACGTGTTCAGTAAGCAGCTTTGGCGCGTGGAAAACCGCACCGGTACCGCCTACGCTGGCGGCGCAACCGTGCCCGACCTCTACGGTCAGCCCCTGGGCGGGTACAACGACGCCAGCCTCGGCAGCAGTACGTTCAAGGAACCCTGGGCCATCGCCCCCTTCCTCGACGGCTGGGCGGTGAGCGATACTGCGAATAATGCGGTCCGCCTGGTCCGTACCAGCGGTATCCAGACCCTCAACGCCGCGACAAAAGAGAAACTGACTGTCACTAACCTGGGTGTGGCCTTCAACCGTCCCACCGGTCTGGCGGCAGACGGGGACGGCAATCTGTATGTGTCGGATACCGGCAGCGGTACCGTACGGCGTGTCAGTCCCCAGGGCGGCGTGACCACCGTGGCGAAAAATCTCTCCGATCCGATGGGCCTGTGCTGGAAAAACGGCGCGCTCTATATTGCCGAGACCGGCAGGAACCGGATTGTGAAGCTGGAAAAAGGTACGGTCAGCGTCGTGGCCGGAAGCGGTACAGCAGACTTGACCGATGGTGCAGCTAAAACTGCCGCATTCTCCGCGCCGCAAGGCGTGACTGCCGGCGACGACGGCAGCGTCTATGTTGCTGACACCGGCAACAGCGCAATCCGCAAAATTAAAGGCGGTTCCGTTACGACCCTCGTCGTTCAGGACCCCCAGCAGCTCAGCGGCGGTATGATCTCCCCCACCGGCTTGCTCCTCCAGGGAAACAGCCTCTACATCTGCGACCCCTTTACCAGAAAAATCGCAATCCTTACAGTCTCTTAATCAATACGCTCCCTTCACCGCGGTTCGCTCCGCCGGTGGGGGGAGCGTCCCTTCTCCCCCCATTCCGTAGTTTGACGTTGCGCCCTTTCTGTGCTATGATATGTCTGTAAGGGGGTGGGCCTATGGACAGTGCAGGGTATGAGCAGATGCAGGAGCGGCACTTGCAGCGTATAAAATTACTGCGCCTTTTTGATGACGATTTCTTTACCTGCTGCTTTGAAGGCAGTATAGAGTGTACCGAACTCCTGCTGCATATTATCTTGGAGAAACCAGATTTGCAGGTGGAGGAAGTCAAGGTCCAGCATACGATTAAAAATTTGCAGGGACGGTCCGTCCGGCTCGATATCTACGCCGCCGACAGCGCAGGAATACCGTATAATATTGAAATACAACGGGATGACCGCGGAGCCGGCGCCAAACGCGCCAGGTTTAACAGCAGTATCATAGATGCCAATATCCTTCAGTCGGGCGGCGAGACAGACCGCCTGCCGGAAAATTTCGTTATCTTTATTACCGAACATGATGCAATCGGTGGCAATAGGCCCGTCTATCATATCAATCGCGTGATTCAGGAGACAGGCTGTTTATTCGGGGATGGTTCGCATATCCTGTATGTGAATGGCGCGTGGCGCGATGATTCCCCCGTGGGTAGATTGATGCATGATTTTTCCTGCACAGACCCGGATCAGATGTATTATGAATTGTTGGCCGGCAGAATGCGTTACTTTAAGGAAGATAAGGAGGGTGTTCATACAATGTGTAAGATTTTTGAGGATTATGGGAAAGAGATCGCAAGAGAAGTCACAAAAGAAGTCACACGGGAAGTCACAAGAGAAAAGCTTTTGGAACATCTCAAGATGCTGATGAAGAATTTGAACTTAACAGTGGATCAGGCGATGGATGCACTGAGCGTTCCTCCTGAAGATCGGACTGATGTGAAAAGCAGGATTGCAGCATCTTAAAGGGCTCCACCGCGCCTCCAATTCTTGGAGAATTTTATATTGAAATACGGGGCAATTTACAGTATACTTTAACTATGATTCCATAGCCGCGGCAGGAGGTTGTATGAGTACCATCATAAACAGTATAGACAAACGCTCTCCGGCGGAACGGGCCGGGGTCCGGACAGGGGAAAAGCTGCTCTCGATCAACGGCCACTCTGTAGAGGATGTGCTCGATTACCGCTTTTTTGGTTACGACCCGGACCCGGTTCTGGTATTGGAGGACCCCAACGGTGTGCAGCGCAGAGTACAGGTAAAAAAGGGTGATGCAGAGGAGCTGGGCCTGAATTTCGACACCTATCTGATGGATGAACCCAGACCATGCAGCAACCACTGTCTGTTCTGCTTTGTGGACCAGATGGCCCCCGGCTGTCGGGACACCCTCTACTTCAAGGACGACGACGCAAGGCTGAGCTTCCTTATGGGCAATTACATTACCCTCACCAATCTCTCGGAACGGGAGGCACAGCGGATTATTGACCTGCGGATCAGCCCGATCAATGTCTCCGTCCACGCCACGGACCCGAAACTGCGGTCCGTACTCCTGGGCAGCAAGGCGGGGGCGGAGAGCCTGCGGTATATGCGGGCCTTCGCCCAGGCGGGGATTGTGATGAATGGTCAGATTGTGCTGTGTCCCGGATACAATGACGGCGGACAGCTGCAGCGGACAATGGAGGATATGGCGGAATGGGGATTTGCCAGCTGCTCGGTGGTACCGGTAGGGCTGACGAAATTCCGCGAGAAGCTGAGCAGACTGGAGCCGGTCAGCCGGGAGTGCGCCGCGCAGGTGATTGAGCAGGTGGAGGCTTTCGGTGAAAAATGCTTGGAGAAGTACGGTTCCCGGCTGTTTTTCTGTTCTGACGAGCTGTTTATCCGCGCAGAACGGGACCTGCCCGGCGAGGATTACTATGAGGGCTATGTACAAATCGAGAACGGCGTGGGGATGCTGCGAAGCCTGATTGCCGAATTCGAAGCCGGATTGCGGCTGGAGGATGCGGCTGTGGAGGCGTCTGCGTTTACCATTGCCACAGGGGTAAGCGCACAGCCCTTTTTGCAGGCTTTGGCGGACCAGGCGCGGAGGAAATTGGGCGTCTGCGGTGAGGCTGCCGCCATTGAAAACGACTTTTTCGGGCATACCATTGATGTGGCCGGTCTGGTGACGGGCGGAGATTTAATCTGCCAGCTGCAGCAGCGGAAGCTGGGAAAGCGTCTGCTGATTCCTGTGAATATGCTGCGCCACGGCGGGGATGTGTTTTTGGATGACCTGCATGTGTCCGATGTGGAAACGGCGTTGGGCGTGCCGGTGACGGTGGTGGAGCAGGACGGATTCGATTTGCTGGACGCAATGCTGGAGCGGAAATAGTCCAATCAGCTCCAGGGCCGGGACGGAAGCCCTCCTGGAACCGCTAAGGATATCTGTGAGCCGGAAAAGAAAGGAAATACAAGGAAATTATGTCAAAGCCTATTGTAGCTATTGTAGGCCGTCCGAACGTCGGGAAATCCGCGCTGTTCAACAAGCTGGTTGGCAGGCGCATTTCCATCGTAGAGGATACCCCCGGCGTGACGCGGGACCGTATCTACGGCGAAACCGACTGGAACGGACGGAAATTTACCCTGATCGACACCGGCGGCATCGAGCCGCGGACGGATAGTGAAATCCTGACATTCATGCGGGAACAGGCTGGGATTGCCGTGAGCCACGCGGATGTAATTGTGTTTCTCACAGATATCCGCACGGGCCTTACCGCTTCGGACCAGGAGGTGGCGGCTATGCTGCTGCGAAGCGGCAAGCCCATTATCCTGGCGGTCAATAAAATGGATTCTGTAGGGGCAGTGGACCCGGATTTCTATGAATTTTATAATCTGGGACTGGGCGACCCAATCGCGGTATCCGCCGTCCACGGCCACGGGACCGGCGACCTGCTGGACGCCTGCGTGAAATACTTCCCCCCGGACGACGGCGTGGAGGAGGACGACGGACGGATTCAGGTGGCAATCATCGGCAAGCCCAATGTGGGCAAGTCCTCCCTGACCAACAAAATCCTGGGAGAACAGCGGACCATTGTCAGCGGCGTTGCCGGGACTACCAGAGACGCCATTGACTCCTATTTTGAAAATGAGACCGGGAAATATGTGTTCATCGACACCGCCGGTATGCGGAAAAAATCCAAGGTGGATGAGAGCATAGAACGCTACAGCGTCCTGCGGGCGCAGATGGCCATTGAGCGGGCGGACGTGTGCCTCATTCTCATCGACGCCCAGGAGGGTGTAACGGAGCAGGATACCAAGGTTGCCGGTATGGCCCACGACGCGGGGAAAGCCAGTATTATTGTCGTCAACAAGTGGGACCTCATTGAGAAGGACGGCAAGACCATGGACCGGATGCGGGCGGACGTGCGCCGGGACTTGAGCTATATGGCCTATGCGCCCATTCTCTTCATCTCCGCCGCAACCGGACAGAGAGTGGACAGGCTTTTTGAATTGATCCAGTATGTCAACAACCAGGCCAGCGTCCGGATTACTACCGGTATGCTCAACAGCGTCCTGGCCGACGCCCAGACCCGCGTGCAGCCCCCCACCGACAAGGGCCGCAGGCTGAAAATTTACTATATGACCCAGGCGGGCATCAAGCCTCCCCATTTCATCTGCTTCTGCAACGACGCGCGGCTGTTTCACTTCTCCTACCAGCGGTATCTGGAAAATCAGATTCGCGGCGTGTTCGGCCTGGAGGGCGCCCCCATTCGTATGACAATTCGTCAGAAGGGCGATAAGGAGGATTGACGTATGGTTTTAGAAGGTATGATGCCGCCGGAGGCCTTTGCCGCGCTGATTTTTGCGGCCAGCGCAGCTATAGCCTATTTCTGCGGCTGCTTCAACGGGGCGGTGATCGTCTCCAAATACATCCTGCGGGACGATGTGCGCACCCACGGCAGCGGCAACGCCGGACTGACCAATTTTTACCGCACCTTCGGCGGCCCCCTGACGCTGGCAGTTATCCTCACCGATATGCTGAAAATGGTGGCGGCGGTGGAGATCGGACTGCTTCTGCTGGGCAATATGCCCCCGGATACGCTGATGAAATATTGGGCGGGTACGTTCTGCCTGCTGGGGCATATGTTCCCCTGCATGTTCGGTTTTAAGGGCGGCAAGGGCATTCTCTCCGGCGGTACGCTGTGCCTGCTCATCGACTGGCGGATTGCCCTGGTAGCCTGGGGAGGCTTCCTGCTTTTTGCGCTGCTGACCAAATATGTGTCCCTGGGGTCCTGCTGGTCTGCGTTCAGCTTCCCCGTTTCCAGCTGGCTGATTTTCCATGACAGATATATCCTGGCCGTAGCCGTCTTTAACAGTGCGCTGGTGCTGTGGATGCACCGGGCCAATATCAAACGGCTGCTGTCCGGTACTGAAAATAAATTCCACCTGCACAAGAAGCGGCAGTAACTGAGGAGGCGTTTGAACGTGAAAATTACGGTACTGGGCAGCGGCGGCTGGGGAACAGCTCTGGCTCTGCTGCTGCTGGACAACGGCAATGATGCGACCCTCTGGTCCCACCGGGAGGACGGGGCGGCGGAGCTGCGCCGGAAACGGGAAAATCCGCTGCTGAAGGGCGTGGCCCTGCCGGAGGCGCTGGGTATCTCCAGCAGTCTGGAGGGCGTGAAGGAGAGCGGGCTGGTTGTGATGGCCGTACCCAGCTTCGCCGTCCGGGAGACGGCCCGGAAAATCGCGCCCCTGCTCCGGCGGGACGCGGTGGTGGTGTCCGTGGCAAAGGGCATTGAGAAGGATACCGCCCTGTGCCTGAGCCAAGTCATTGAACAGGAGCTGCAGGGCAAGGGCACGGTGGCCGTGCTGTCCGGCCCCTCCCACGCGGAGGAGGTGGGGCGCCATATCCCAACCGGCTGCGTGGCGGCGTCCCGCGATATGTCCGCCGCAAAGGTAGTCCAGGACGTGTTTATGCGGCCCCGGTTCCGGGTGTACACCAACAGCGACGTGATGGGCGTGGAGCTGGGCGCGGCGCTGAAAAACGTGCTGGCCCTGTGCTGCGGCGTCAGCGACGGGATGGGCATGGGCGACAACACCAGGGCCCTGCTGATGACGCGGGGCATGACCGAGATGGCCCGGCTGGGGGTGGCGATGGGCGGACGGAAGGAGACGTTTGCCGGGCTGTCCGGCATGGGCGATCTGATCGTGACCTGTACCTCCATGCACTCCCGCAACCGGCGGTGCGGGATTCTCATCGGACAGGGAATGCCGGTCCAGCAGGCGATGAAGGAGGTCGGCGCGGTGGTGGAGGGCTATTTCGCCGCCTGCAGCGCGTGGCAGCTGGCGCAGAAAACCGGCGTGGAGATGCCTGTGTGCGAGTCCGCTTATGCCGTGCTGTACGAGGGGAAGTCTGTGGAGCAGTCCCTGGAGCAGCTGCTCGCCCGCAGCAAAAAGCATGAGGCGGACGAGAGCTGGATTTGATTGGATTACTATATTTAAGGAGGATATTGCTATGTTGAAGAAAGCGCGGATTATTACCATGATCTGCCTTGCCGGTTCGGTGGTTGCGACCGCCGGGCTGATCATCGCAAACCTGGTGCTGGCCTGTCTGGATCTGGCAAAAACAAAAGAGCGTTGGCGCTGAGAAAAACAGCCTGGCGGGACCGGTTCCCGTCAGGCTGTTTTTTCTTTGTCCACCGGCAGGCGGACAAAAAACGTATTGATGCCCCCCTCGCTTTCCGCCCAAATCCGTCCCCGGTGGGCCTGGACGATGCCCTCCGCGATGGACAGGCCCAGACCGTAGCTGCCGTCCCGGCTACGGGCTTCGTCCACCCGGTAAAACCGCTTGAAAATATTCCGCAGGTCCTCTTTGCTGATGGACGCGCCCCGGCTGGCAACCGACAGCAGGCAGCTCTTTCCCCCGACCCGCTCCAGCCGTACGGAAACCGTCCCCTCCCCGTACTTCCCGGCGTTGTCCAGCAGGATTTCCACCACCTGCCGCAGATGGTCCGGACTGCCCTGTATGGCAATGCCCTCCGCAATCTCCGTTTCCAACGCCAGCCCGCCCTCGAAGAACACCGGCTCAAAGGGCAGCAGGGCATCGGACGCCAGGCGGCTGAGGTCCACCGGCCTGGACGTCTTTTCCGCCAGCCCGCTGTCCACACGGGCCAGGTCCAGCAGATTTTCAATCAGTCCCCGCATCTGCCGGGCCATCACCAGAATATTCCCCGCGAAGGGGGACGGTCCGCTCTCCTGCAAAAGCTCGGCGTTGGTGAGAATCACAGTCAGCGGCGTTTTCAGCTCGTGGGACGCATCCGCCACAAACTGCCGCTGCTGCTTCCACGCCGCGTCTACCGGCTGCACCGCCCACCGAGCCAGCAGCAGGCTGACAAGCAGAAAGGCCAGGAATCCGGCACAGCCGATAAGCAGGCAGCTGCGCAGGAGGTTCTGCATGGTGCTGACCTCGCTGGAGATGTCCACAAAGACAAACTTCTGTCCCCCCGGCGGTCCGGACCGGCAGTAGCGCAGGCCATATTCCGGCAGTACCCCTATCGGCTCCCCGGCGGACATCGCTGCGGACAGCAGCTCCGCCAGATACCCCTCGTCCAAAAACGAATAGGACCCGGCGCCTGCCACCCGCATGTCCCCCTGCCAGTTCAGCTCCACCGTGAAATAGGGCAGCTGCACCTCTCGCACCCTGCCGGGCAGTCCCGGCTGCACCGGCTCTGCGGCCAGGGTCTGCAGCAGACGGACGCTCTTATCCTCCAGGCTCTGCCGGGTGAAGTGGAGGACCATGCCGAGGATCACGCACAGCATCACGGTGACAGTCACCATATTGATGCACACAAATTTGACGCGCAGACGCCGGATCATGCCTGCTCCACCTCCAGATGATATCCCAGCCGCCGCACGGCCTCAATGCGGACATCGGACCTGATGCTCCGCAGTTTTTTCCGCAGAAAGCCCACATAGACCTCCACGTGGTTTTCCACCGCGTTGGAGTCAAAGCCCCACACCCGTGCCAGCAGGGCCTCCTTGGAGACGTTCCGCTCCGGCGACTGCATCAGCTGGCGCATGACGTCGAACTCGCGGGCCGAGAGGCGGACCCGGCTCTCCCCGCAGATGAGCATACCGGAGTCCAGCTCCAGCTGGGTGTTGCCGAAGGAGAGGGCGTTGACCTGCTCTCCCTGGCGGCGCAGCAGGGCGTTGACGCAGGCCAGCAGCTCCCGCGCGTCGAAGGGCTTGGTGAGGTAGTAGTCCGCGCCGGAGTTGAGGCCCTCCACCCGGTCCAGGACATCCGATTTTGCCGTCAGCATCAGGATGGGGGCGCCGCAGCGCCGGGCCCGGACCTGCCGCGCTACCTGATAGCCGTTCAGACCGGGCATCATCACATCCAGAATCAGCAGGTCGTAGACGCCCAGCTCCGCGTATGCCGCCCCGCTCTCGCCGTCATAGACCGCCTCGGCCTCAAAACCCTTGGACTCCAGCAGCGTTTTCAGGGAGTCGGCCAGCAGGACCTCGTCCTCTATAATCAGGATTTTCATGGACTGCATCCTCCGTTGCTATACAAATCTCTTATAAACATACCGCTTTTTCCTGAAATGGAGCTGAAAACAGGAAAAAGTCACAATTTATTCACGCTTTTTTCAGAACCGTTTCAGTACGGCGCGGTAGAATCTGGTTGCGCAATGTGGTGCAAGAAAGGATGTGACGCCGGTATGAATTTCCGGCACGAGTGGAAACACCCCATCAACTACGCCGACCTGCTGGCGGTCCGCCAGCGGCTCCGGGCCGTTGCCGGACCGGACAGCCACGCCCCGGAGGGGAAATACTTTGTCCGCAGTCTGTATTTCGACACCCCGGCGGATACGGCCCTGCGGGAGAAGCTGGACGGCGTGAACCAGCGGGAGAAATTCCGCATCCGGTACTACAACCGGGACCCGTCCCTCATCCACCTGGAGAAGAAAAGCAAGCGGAACAGCCTGTGCCGGAAAGAGAGCGCGGCGCTGTCCCAGGCGGAGGCCCAGGCGGCTGCGGACGGCGTGCTGGACTGGATGCCGGACTGCGGCAGGCCGCTGGTCCAGGAGCTGTACCGGAAAATGACCTGCCAGCTGCTGCGGCCCAAAACCATTGTGGACTACACCAGGGAGGCGTTTGTCTATGCGCCGGGAAATGTGCGGGTGACGCTGGATTACGATATCCGCACCGGGCTGGGCTGCACCGATTTCTTAAACAGCCGGTGCATAACCGTCCCGGCCAGAGACGCGCCGGTGATTCTGGAGGTCAAGTGGGACGAATTTCTGCCGTCCGTGATTCAGGACGCCGTGCAGCTGAACAACCGGCGGGCGTCTGCGTTTTCCAAATATGCGGCCTGCCGGGTTTATGGGTAGGGAAAGGAGCAAACCATCATGATTACTTTCAGCGATATCTTTAAGTCCAATTTTCTGGAGAATGTTGCCAGCGTCAGCGTCTTCGACATGCTGCTGGCTCTGATTCTGGCGTTCGGCCTGGGTCTGTTCATCTTCCTGGTGTACAAGAAGACCTTTTCCGGCGTCATGTACTCCTCCAGCTTCGGCGTCACGCTGGTGGCGTTGACCATGATTACCACGGTCGTGATTCTGGCCGTCACCAGCAACGTGGTGCTGAGCCTCGGTATGGTGGGCGCACTGTCTATCGTCCGTTTCCGCACCGCCATCAAAGAACCCCTGGATATTGCGTTCCTCTTTTGGTCCATCGCCGTGGGCATTGTGCTGGCGGCGGGAATGATTCCTCTGGCTGTGACCGGCAGCGTGTTCATCGGGGCGGTACTGCTGGTGTTCGTCAACCGGAAGTCCTATCTGGACCCCTATATTGTGGTTCTCCGCTGCGACGGCTCCGACAGCGAGCAGCGCGCCCGGACATTTCTGGAGGGACAGGTACAGCGGTGCGTGGTAAAGAGCAAGACCGCCCAGAGGGACGATGTGGAGCTGAATATGGAAATCCGTATGAAGAGCAAAGACACCGGATTTGTCAACACCCTGGCCGGTATGGAGGGCGTATACAGCGCGGTGCTGGTCAGCTACAACGGCGACTATATGGGGTGATGGGAGATGGCAACGCACCGGTATATTGACCGCATCTGCTGTGCCGCCCTGGCGGCGGTTCTGGCTCTGACGCTGCTGTTTGCCAACGGGGAGGCCCTGGGGCTACAGGCGGCGGCAAAGGCGATGGGCTACGAACAGCGGCTCTTTGACACCGGCAGGGTCCATACCCTGGACATCGTGATGGACGATTGGGAGGGGTTTCTGGATACCTGTGAAAACGAGGAGTACGAGGCCTGCGCAGTGGTCATCGACGGGGAGGCTTACCGGAACGTGGGAATCCGGGCGAAGGGGAATACGTCCCTCACCGCCGTGTCCGCGTACGGGAATGACCGGTACAGCTTTAAGATTGAATTTGACCACTACGACCAGAACGCATCCTATTATGGCCTGGATAAACTGAGTTTGAACAATATTATCCAGGACAACACCTATATGAAAGATTTTATGTCCTATCAGATGCTGGCCGCCGCCGGAGCCGCCGCGCCTCTGTGCAGCTATGTCTATCTCACCGTCAACGGCGAGGACTGGGGGCTGTATGTGGCGGTGGAGTGCATTGAGGACGGTTTTTTACAGCGCAATTTCGGCAGGGACATCGGGAACCTCTACAAGCCGGACAGCATGAGTTTCGGCGGAGGCCGGGGGAATGGCCGCAAGTTCGAGCCGGACGATTTTCAGGCGGACCGGCAGGAGCCAGCCGGAGATTTTACGCCGCCGGAGGGATTTGGAGAACCGCCGGAAGGTTTTGACGGGATGCCGGACGAGTCCGGTGAGCCGCCGGAAGGCTTTGGACGGCGTCCGGGAGGCGGAGGACCGGACGGCATGGGCAGCGCAGATGTAAAGCTCCAGTATATCGACGATGACCCCGACAGCTACGCCAATATCTTCGACAATGCAAAGACGGATATCACCGGCAGGGACAAGGAGCGGCTGATCGCGTCGCTGAAGGTCCTGAGCAGCGGCGGAGACGTGGCGGACGTGGTGGATACGGAGGCCGTTATCCGGTATTTTGTGGCCCACAATTTCGTCTGCAACGGCGACAGCTATACCGGCAGTATGGTCCACAACTACTATTTGTATGAAAAGGACGGCGTGCTGTCCATGCTTCCCTGGGACTACAATCTGGCCTTTGGCGGGTTCGACGCCGCCTCCAGCGCGGACAGTGTGGCGAATGCCTCCATTGATTCCCCTGTCTCCGGCGGGTCCCTGGAGGACCGGCCTATGGTGGCGTGGATTTTCGGCAGCGAGGCGTATACCCAGCGGTACCATGAGATATTTGCAGAGTTCCTGGAGGACTACTTTGACAGCGGCGTGTTTGCGGAGACCATCGACCGCGTGACCGAGATGATTGCGCCGTACGTGGAGAAGGACCCCACCAAGTTCTGCACCATGGAGGAATTTACAACAGGCGCGGCTGTGCTGAAAACATTCTGCCTCCTCCGGGCCGAGAGCGTGCGGGGACAGCTGGACGGCAGCGGTGCGCTGGCGGATGCCTCGGATATCCAGCTTGCGGATATGGGCAGTATGAATATGGGCGGCGGATTTGGCGGACAAAACGGCCCTGGTCCTAAAGCTGGTCCTGGGGATGAAAACTTGCAGCAGCCTTGAGAACGATATCCAAAGCAGAATATACGCAATGGCGGCCCCGCTTCCAACTCAGGATGTGGGGCCGCTCCATATCCGTCATGTCCCTGATCTTGGCTGAGAGACTGCTGCAAATCAACGCCAGAAACTGATGACTCGCAAGCAGTATTTCCCTGTGCTTTTCAATGGAAAAAGCGATACAGGTCAGGCTTTCCGCCAGGACATATGTCCTGTTTTTCATATTTATTTTACACTACAATAGAGGAAATTTCAAGGGGGGAAAAAATATGGTATCTGTTTTTGAAGAAAAAACGTTTCGAAGGCATATGATGGCAAATGGATTCGTTCATTTATTCCGTTCGGCGGGACTCATCGCAAGAGCCTAAGACCATCAAAAAAACCGCCCTGCCGACAATTCGTCCAGCAGAGCGGTTTTTGCATTCTTGGTTCACTCCCGCACAATGATACGGGGCGGCTGAGACACTACGGTGCAGTAGTCCGGCACATCCCGGCTGACCACCGCGCCTGCGCCAATCTTCACATGATTCCCAATCCGGATGTCCCCCACGATCACAGCGCCCGCGCCAATCAGACAGCCGTCGCCAATCTGCGGCGCGCACAGCCCGCCGGCCTGGCCGATGGTGACATTCTGGTAAATCCGGCACCCGGCTCCGATTCTGGCATAGCGGGAGATGAAAATACCGTGGAGGCCGTGGGGCAGGGAGGGTACGGCGGCAATCACCGCGCCCCGGCCTATGTAGCCGCCCCGCTTGTGGGCCATGCGGTTGAGAAAAAAGGTGAGGATGTCGGGCAGGATTCTGCCTCGCAGACGGTCCCGCAGGCGGAACAGACGCCAGTACAGACGCAGGTCGTTTCCGTGGGAATAGTCCATGATGCGTTCCCGTAGGTTCATGGATACCTCCAAGGAGGGCTTTACTTGTGCAGCAGCGGGGACAGGGGCTTGTAGACAGCAAAGCACAGCGCCGAGCACAGCAGGCCCTTGAGCATAGTGAAGGGCAGGTTAAAGATAACCAGGCAGGACAGCAGGCCGTTCACAGACGGAATCAGCTCCTGATACATGCTGATAATCACATCCAGCGGCATAAACGCCGTATAGATGGGGTAGGAAATAAAATAGTTGATGGGTACGCTGAGGATGCCCATGCAGACCGCCCCCGCCAGCGAGCCAATGAGCGCGCCCTTCCGGGTCTTCATGCGCCTATAGAGCAGTCCCGCCGGGACCACCAGGGCCGCGCCGATGAGGAAGTTGCACAGTTCCCCGACGCCTCCGGTGGTGGTCTTGAAGATCACCTTGATTACGTTCTTAATCAAGCACACGGACACGCCGCTGACCGGTCCGATGCTGAAGGTAGCCAGCAGGGCGGGCAGCTCAGAGAAGTCCATCTGCACAAAGGACGGGATCAGGAACGGGATAGGGAACTCCAGCAGCTGCAGCACAAAGGCTGCCGCGCCCAGCATGGCGGTAATCACCAGCTTGTGGGTTCTGGAGACGCGGGAGACAGGGACGAGGCGGGTGTTTGCGTTGGTTGACATAATAATACACTCCTCTACAGAAATAGCCGAAGACAATCCATCCCCGGAGTATTTGCCGCAGACAAGTGCGCGCATCTTCTTCCATCCAGACTGTAACTGTCGGTACCGGATTTGCACCGGTTCAACGCCTTGCAGCGGTCGCGGACTGGGGTTCCGAAGAACCGTCACCGCCGGTAGGGACTTTCACCCTGCCCTGAAGATGAATGATTCGGTTGTTGTATTTTATTATACACACCTGCGAAAAAAATGCAAGTCTTTTTTTCTGTTTTCGTATTTACTTTTTGTCTTCAAAGTGTTAAAGTAAAAGAGCGGAGAATTCCTACCGCTACAGATCTACATACATCAGAGGAGAACAGACATGGCTCAGATTACATTTTATAAACACGACCCCATCCCGCTGGAGATGCACAAGGTGCGGATTGTTCAAAAACTGAACCTGCTCCCCACCCGGCAGCGGCTGGAAAAGGTCCGGGAGTCCGGTTTCAATACCTTCCAGCTTCACAACAGCGACATCTTCCTGGATATGCTTACTGACTCCGGCGTCAACGCCATGAGCGACGATATGGAATCGGCCATGCTCCGCGCCGACGACGCCTATGCCGGCAGCGAGAGCTATTTCCGTATGGAACAGAAGCTCAACGAGCTCTTTGGCATCCCCCACTGCCTCCCCGCCCACCAGGGCCGGGCCTGCGAGAACATCCTGGCCACCCGCTTCGTCAAACCCGGAAACTGCGTCATCATGAACTACCACTTTACCACCGCCAAGGCCCACATCACCCGCGTGGGCGGACGGGTGGAGGAGCTGGTCAAGGACGAGGGCCTGGTCAGCGAAAGCAGCCTCCCCTTCAAGGGCAACATCGACCTGGAAAAGCTGGAGGCGTGCATCAAAAAGGAGACCCCGGAGAATATCCCCTTCGTGCGTCTGGAGGCGGGGACTAACCTCATCGGCGGCCAGCCCATCTCCTACGCCAACATGAAGGCCGCCACGGATATCTGCAAAAAATACGGCATTCTGGCGGTCCTGGACGCCTCCCTGCTCCAGGACAACCTCTATTTTATCAAGACCCGTGAGGAGGGGATGGCGGACAAATCCGTGCGGGAGATCACCCGCATGGTGGCGGACCTCTTCGATATCATCTATTTCTCCGCCCGGAAATTCGGCTTTGCACGGGGCGGCGTCATCCTGGTCCGGGACCGGGACCTGTATTTCTCCATGGAGGACCTGATCCCCATGTTCGAGGGCTTCCTCACCTACGGCGGTATGTCCGTGCGGGAGATCGAGGCCATGACCGTGGGCTTTGAGGAGAGCATGGACATGAACATCATCTCCCAGGGTCCCCAGTTCGTGGGCTACTGCGTCAACGCCCTGCATGACTACGGCATCCCCGTTATCACCCCCGGCGGCGGTCTGGGCGCGCATCTGGACGCGGGCCAGTTTGTCAGCCACATCCCCCAGGAGCAGTATCCTGCCGGGGCGCTGGTGTGCGCACTGTACATCTGCAGCGGCGTACGGGGCATGGAGCGGGGTACGCTCTCCGAGGAGCGCAACGCCGACGGCAGCGAGCGGCTGGCCTCAATGGAGCTGGTGCGGCTGGCTTTCCCCCGCCGCGTGTTCACCCTGTCCCAGACCGAGTACGTCATCGACCGGGTCAAGTGGCTCTATGACCACCGGGACCTCATCGGAGGACTGCGGTTCGTCCACGAGCCGAAGACCCTGCGCTTCTTCACCGGCGTGCTGGAGCCTGTGGGCGACTGGCCGGAGAAGCTGGCCGCCGCTTACATTGCGGATTTTGGGCCGGAACAGTAAAAAACAAGGCGGAAACGCCGCTAGCTGGGAAATTTCCCGGCTGGCGGCGTCTGCTTTTTCTTCATATATGCCATCACGATTTGTACACGTCGCCTCTATTACCCACCCGAATCACTTGGACAGTTAGAATATTCTCCAAGACTGTATAGATCACGCGGTAATTCCCCGCCCGCAGGCGAAATTCTCCGGGATGTGCAGTTAGCTCTTTCCGATCGCCAATGTCTGGTAGTTGGTAAATTGCGGTTAATAGACGAATTTGCTGTTCCTGCTTCATGATAAAATTTTTTGCAGCCGTCTTAATATTGATCGTGTAATGCTTCATATGGAAATACCCAACTCTGCCGCAAGGTCCTGAATGCGCACTGATTCATTCTTTTCCGGGGCCGGGTCATTTAGATACTCTTCATACAGGCGGTTGCAGAAAGAATCGTCCAACGCTTCGTCAATAGCGTCTCTTGCGGCCTGGAGCATAGCAGCAATGTTAAGCAATTGCCCCTCGTCAAAACTATCGATCAGCATCATACATTTTTCCTTGTTGCTCAAAGTCTGTTTCCCCCTTCCTGCACCTATGTTATTCTCTTTTCTAAAAAAATCAACACTTTCATAATAGAGAACTTCTACCATGAAAGTGTTGACATCCTTGGCAGCGGGAGAAGGATTCGAACCCTCACATACGGAGTCAGAGTCCGCTGTGCTACCCTTACACAATCCCGCTATGTCCTTGACGAACGATACTTATTATACTCATTTGGCGGGATTTGTCAAGAGGATTTTGAAAAAAATTGAAAAAATTTTTTCGCCTGTTCCATACTCCTGATATGGCATCGCAAATCAAAGTTTGTGTCTGCACTGCTCTATGAAAGTTTAGACCATTACTTATTCATAGTCAAGTCCAAAATTGTATGCCGCACCTCCGCGCGATTCAACATCTGCAAAAAAACAGTGGCGGACCGGAACACTCTGTGGTAGAATAATCCTATGTCGTGAAATAATGTTATACCGCCTGCCCCCGACGGCAGGTTATTTATGCGGAACTACCATATTTTACCAGGAGGAAACAGTCATATGCGAAAAACAAAAATCATCTGCACGTTAGGTCCCGCAGTGGACAGCGACGAAATGGTCCGGGCTTTGATTCGCGGCGGCATGAACGCGGCCCGCTTCAACTTCTCCCACGGCGACCATGCCAGCCATCTGGAGCGGCTTAACCGCCTGAAAGCAATCCGGGACTCCATGGGCCGTCCTGTGGCCACCATCCTGGACACCAAGGGGCCGGAAATCCGTATCAAGAGCTTTGAGGCCAAAAGCATCGAACTGAAGGCCGGAGATCCCTTTGCACTCACTACAGAGGATGTGGTGGGCAATCAGGGCTGGGTGTCCGTCACGTACGACAGGCTCCACGAGGAGATCGGTCCGGGCCAGGAAATCCTCATCGACGACGGCCTGGTTGCAATCCGGGTGGACCGGGTCGAGGGGAGAAATATCATCTGCACTGTGGAAAACGGCGGTACCCTCTCCGCCAACAAGTCCATCAACATCCCCGGCGTCCACATCAGCCTCCCCGCCCTGACAGAACGGGATGCGGACGACATCCGCTTCGGCGTGGAAAATGATTTCGACTTTATCGCCGCCTCGTTTGTCCGGCGGGCTTCTGACGTGGAGGAAATTCGCAGGGTCCTCCACGAGTGCGGCGGCGACGGCGTAAAGATTATCGCCAAGATTGAAAACCAGGAGGGTGTGGACAACATCGAGGGCATCCTGGCGGCGGCGGACGGAATTATGGTGGCCAGGGGTGATCTGGGTGTGGAAATCCCTGCATCAAAGGTCCCCGCCCTCCAAAAACGGATGATTCAGGAGAGCATGAAGGAGGGCAAAGTGGTCATCACCGCCACCCAGATGCTGGACTCCATGATCCGCAACCCCCGGCCCACACGGGCGGAGGTGTCCGACGTTGCCAACGCCGTGTTCGACGGCACCGGCTGCGTCATGCTCTCCGGCGAGACCGCCAGCGGCAAATATCCCGTGGAGGCCCTGGCTACGATGGTGGAGATTGTGGAGGAGGCGGAAAAATCCATCCACTACTGGCACCGCTTCATCCGCACCCAGTTCACCAACACCTCCAACATCAACGACGCCATCACCCATACCTGCTGTCTCACAGCCATGGACCTGGACGCAAAGGCCATCGTCACCGCCACCAACTCCGGCCACACGGCACGGATGATCTCCCGTTTCCGGCCCGCCTGTCCCGTGGCCGCCCTGACCACCTTTGAAAAAATCCGGCGGCAGATGGGCCTGGACTGGGGCGTCATCCCCTTCCTGACCGGCGAAGTGAATTCCACGGACCGCATTTTCTCCCTCTGTGCCGAGGTAGCTCTGAAAGAGGGGCTGGTCCAGAACGGGGACACTGTGGTCATCACCGCCGGCGTCCCCCTGGGCCGCAGCGGATCCACCAATCTCCTCAAGGCCCATGTCATTGACGGGGATGAGCTCTGATAAACTGAATATATTTTCACCGCGTGAGAAAATATTTTGCTGACAGGACCCAATCCCTCTGTTATAATAATTAACAGAGGGTCCTGGGACCGAAAAATCAGGAAGAAGTTATTGAGGTGTACTATGCCCGAAAAAGTTGCAGAAATCCTGGCGTTCTGCCGGGAAAACCACATCAAGCTCATTGATTTCAAAACGGTTGACCTCCAAGGCCGCTGGCGCCATATCACCATCCCTGCCGAGCGGTTCTGTGAGGACACCCTCCGCTGCGGCATCGGATTCGACGGTTCCAACTTTGGCTACGCATCCGTGGAAAAGAGCGACATGGTCTTTGTCCCGGACCCGGATTCCGCTCAGCTGGACCCCTTCACCGCCCTGCCTACCCTGTCCATGACCGGCGACGTGCTGGTCATCGAGGAGCCGGAAAACCATCGTTTCGGCCAGTATGCCCGGTCTGTCGCACAGCGGGCGGAGGAGTACATGCGGGAAACCGGCATCGCGGACCAGGCGATTGTCGGTCCGGAGTTTGAGTTCTATGTCTTCGACAGCGCGTCCTTTATGAGCCGCCCCAATATGGGCTGCTTCCGCCTGGACACCGGGGAGGCTGATTGGAACACCGGCCTTCCGGACGGCAAGGGCTATCAGGTCGCCCATCACGACGGCTACCACGCCGCGCTCCCCCAAGATGTCACCTATGACCTGCGCAACGACATCTGCCTGAAAATGGACGATTGGGGCGTAAAGGTCAAGTACCACCACCACGAGGTGGGCGGACCCGGCCAGCTGGAGGTGGAGGTGGAGCCGGAGAACCTGACGGAAATGGCCGACAAGACCATGATTACCAAGTACATCATCAAGAACGCCGCCGTCAAGGCCGGAAAGACCGCCACCCTCATGCCCAAGCCCATCCACGGCGAAGCGGGCAGCGGTATGCACGTACACATCTGGCTGCGCAAGGACGGCAAGCCCCTGTTCTATGACCCCAACGGCTACTCCAGCCTGTCCGACACGGCGCTGTACTTCATCGGCGGACTGCTCAAGCACGCCGCCTCCCTCTGCGCCATCACCAACCCCTCTACCAACTCCTTCAAGCGTCTGGTACCCGGCTTCGAGGCCCCGGTGACAATCGGCTACGCCACTGCCAACCGCTCCTCCATCATCCGCATCCCGGCCTACGCCAAGACCCCGGATCAAAAGCGGTTTGAGCTGCGCAACCCGGACGCCACCTGCAACCCCTATTACGCCTTTGCCGCCATCCTCATGGCGGGTCTGGACGGCATCCAGAACAAGATTGATCCCCATGCCAACGGCTGGGGGCCTTATGACTTCAACCTCTTCAATCTCTCCGAGGAGGATAAAAAGCGGATTCAGGGCCTGCCCAAGTCTTTGGACGAGGCGTTGGACGCCCTGGAACAGGACCACGGCTACCTCACCGCCGGCGGCGTGTTCCCGGAGGAGCTGATCCAGAACTGGCTGAAGCTGAAGCGGGCCGAGGCGGAGGAAATCTCCCGTATCCCCACCCCCGCAGAGTTCCAGCGGTACTATACCATGTAAGCGGTATGCACAAGCCGGGAGGACCTGTTTCCAGCCGGAGACAGGCCCTCCCGGATGCAAATAAAATTTTTCTGCATGGATGGCTGGGTGCGTGTAGACGAACTGCTCTGCCAAGCCGCTCCTATCCCCCAGTGCGCCGCACCGCATTTCTGACCTGAAACAGAAGGAGGATGCCGGCGAAAAACCGGCGCCCTCCCTTTTGGCCTGTATTCATGTAGCAGCTGACGCCCCGTCCACTTCCTGATCCTGCCCGGATATGTACAGTTCCTCACATTCCCGCTGGGCCTGGATGAGAGCCTGTGTGACGTTCTCCATGGTATTGATTGCATCCTCCGTGGCGTTGAAC
>Ga0137308_100312_pt1 | contig 86925 bp, 99 predicted proteins | sample Inofrocosms_June_FD_97181 | JGI IMG/M metagenome (GOLD analysis project Ga0137308, IMG submission 97181) | Mouse cecal microbial communities from Vienna, Austria - N-Acetylneuraminic and N-Acetylglucosamine D2O microcosms_June | ecosystem: Host-associated > Mammals > Digestive system > Large...
TTGAAATATCAGATACGTCTTGGGACGTACACTGTAAAAAAATATGCGGAAGCAAAACTTGCAGAGGCTAAAGAAAAGGGATTAGATGTAATTATGGTCAAGGTCTAGATAGGATTAAAAAGAAGTTGTCAGACAATGGTGGGATACCGGTTGGCTACAAAATGACCGAAATGTCCAAGAAATACACCAATGTTATGCGGAGGCCATGACGGCGCAGGGCGTGGTGTAAGACAGAAAGAAAGACCCGGGAACGCAGTGTTCCCGGGCTTTTCATATTGTCGGAGTATGCTTGTAAGGGGAGAAAAGCGGTTCCTGCTTACCTTACCCGCCGACTACCTGCAGAATTTTATTCATATCCGCAATCAGGCTTCTGGAATAGGTCTCCGCCTCACGGTAGATCTGTTCCGCCTCTGTGTATCTGCCGCTGTTGATGGCATTGATGACAGACGCGCCGTATTTGTGGAACTTTTGATGCTTAGGCCCCAGGGCGTTCCAGATAGGCAGGATATCCGGAATATCCGGCGTTATGGCATGATAGAAATGGCCGAAACCGCATTTGGCGGAGTCTAGCTGCAAGGGCGAAACCTGCTGGGAATATACCATTTTTTTCAGGTTGTTCAGCCAGGTATTGTGGGAAGAAATGGCCGAGCGCATATACTGGGCAAATTCCGCGTTTTCCAGATGATAGAAAGCGTCATGGGACATATCGCCCATCTGGCGCACCGTTTGGTCGAGAATTTTTTCGATATCGACCACAGGCTCGGTTGCTTTTCGCAGATCATCCCCTACGGTGCGCATGAAATCCGAGCTCTCGCGCAACTGATTTTGCATCTCAGTCATGGAACTGCTGATTTCCTCGCTGACAGCAGCCAGATTGCTGACAGAATCATTGATTCTGGACACGGCAGCCTGGCTTTCGTCATTCAGGGCCCATACATTCTTGATCCTGTCGGACATGGAGGCCAGGGAATCAATGGTGCCATTGGCGCTCTCAATGCTCTTTTGCGAAGCCTCCCGCATGCTTTTCACGAAATCCTCCATGCCGGATGTGAGCTGCTGGGTCTCCTGGGAAAGCTCCCTGATTTCATTGGCCACCACTGAGAACCCTTTTCCTGCTTCCCCTGCCCTGGCGGCTTCCACGGAGGCGTTCAGCGCAAGCAGATTGGTCTGCATGGAGATATTGCCGATACCGGAGATGATTCCGCTGATATGATTGATAATGTTGAACAGCTCATCCATATTCTGCTGCATCTCTTTGGAGGCTTCGATGGTCTGCTCGGAAAGCTCCTTAATAGAGGTCAGCTCTTTCTGACCTGCCTCTATTTTTTGATACACTTCGTCTGTCTCGCCGGACACGTCGACGATGGTATGGGCCAGCTCTTCGTGCTGGTTGCCGGCATTGCCCGCCGCGGCGCCGAAGATCGTCTCTGTGGCGTTGGTCACTTGCTGGGATATGTCAATGATCTTATCGGTCTGATATTGCATTGTCAGATCCAGGGAGCTGATCTGCATGACTGCCTTGATGTTTTTGTCGAAGAGCTCCGCAAATTGTTTTCTTCCGTCGGACAATCTTTCATAGATGCTGTTCAGTTCCGGATCGGCGGAGTAATCGGCCGCTTTCAGTTTTGAGACAGCCTGCATCAGTACTTTTTTCTTTTTTCCAATGGCCATATCATTTCCTTCTTTCTTTAGAATAGTCATTTATAATTATTATACAGTAGTTTTCATTTTTTGCAATCTATTTTTCGGTTATTTTATTTTGGATAAACATGGAATTTGTTTGCCGGGCATTGCGAGGTGTCCGCGCACATGGTTTACTCGCATTCCCAAGACGGCAGGCGCCATGGGGCAGCCCCGGACGGTAGAGGTTATGGCCTGGATTTTCGCGAAAAGAATCATTTGACAGGCACAGGCAAGGTCGTTACAATAGAACTGATCGGTAAAAAATTATTTTGGAGTCCAATGAGACTATGAGGAACCGGAATGGGGGAACAATGGAGAACAGACCTAAGAAAGTAGAATTTTATCTGGGAGGCTTTGGAAAGGCGATTCCGCTTCTGACAGCGGCTGCCATGATTGCATGGGCGGCTTTCAGCCAGTCAAATGTAAACGGATATGTGATCGCGTTTTTTGTGGCGCTGGTGGCCGGGGTCCTGTTTGCAAAAGACGAAAAGGCATACGGCGAGGCGCTTGTATACGGGCTTGGCAAGCCTATGTTCGCTGTGATCGTGCTGTCCGTGGTGCTGGCCGCGATATCCGGTAAGCTGATTTCCTCCAGCGGAGCGGTGCAGACCATTGCGGCTTATGTGGTGGCGGCAGGTCTCACCGGCAGATTCTTTGTGGCGTCCACCTTTCTCATTACCTGCCTGCTGGCCTTTGCCACCGGCACCTCGGTGGGTACTTACTTCGTGGTGATTCCCATACTGTTCCCGGTGGGGGTCATGGCAGGGGCATCGCCGGAATTCATGATCGGGGCCATTGTATCGGGAGCGGCTTTCGGCGACAACTTAGGACCTATCTCGGATACGATAATTGCGTCTTCAACTACCCAGCACGCGGATCTGGGGACAGTGGTGAGGACCCGGATGCGTTACAGCCTGCCGGCAGCGGCAGGAGCGCTGGTTCTCTTTCTGATCTTCGCTAAGGATACGGGCACGGGCGCTGTGATCGACGGGGCGGAGGCGGTGGCAAAGCCTGTGAGTCTGGTGATGCTCATAGTGCCGGTGATCATTATTACGGCCTGTCTGATGCGGAAACACTTAATTACGTCATTGTCTTATGGTATTCTTGCGGGGATAGCGGCCGGGCTGCTTTCCGGCATTTATAAGGTAAACGATCTGGTGTCGTTCCCCGGCGGCTTTTCCGTGGACGGTCTGATCATCTCCTCCATTACGGGCACGGCGGGGACGGTGGCCATGCTGATTGCGGTGTTTTCCCTGCTGGGGGTGCTGGAGTGCAGCGGCCTCTTTGAGGATGTGGGAGCATTGCTTTCCCGCTTCGCGAAGAGTCAGGCCAGCGCCGAGGCTACCATTGTTCTGTCCACGGGAATCCTGAGTATGGTGACGGGGGTGATTTCCGTGGCCATTGTGGCCCTGGGAGATCTGGTGAACGACATCGGGGAGCGGGCCGGCGTGGACAGATACCGTCGGGCGAATCTGCTGGACTGCACGGGCTGCGTATTCTGTTTCCTGGCGCCATGGACAGTGCACTGTGTGATACCGGCGCAGCAGGCCGCCGCGTTCGGAGAGGGCTTTGCCATAGCGCCGGCCTCGGTGCCCCTGGTGAACTTTTATTCCATTTGTATGCTGGCGATTCTGGCAGCGGCAATCCTCACCGGATACGGCAGGAAACGCCGGAAATAAGGAATAATTCCCAAAAGGGAAGAAAAGAAAGAATTGTAAAAATTTTAGGAAGAGTCGGGAGCGCGGGATGGCGGGGAAGAAATATTATGCGGTAAAAAAAGGGAAAGCCACGGGAATCTTTCGGACATGGGAGGAATGCAGGGCCTGTGTGGAGGGGGTTCCCGGCGCGGCGTATAAGGGCTTTGCGGCGCTGGAGGAGGCGGAAAGCTATCTGGGGCTGGAGCCCGGTTCATGGCAGGCGTCCGGCGCGGTAGACGCGGGGCTGCCGGGGCGAAAAGAAAGGCAGGCTGCCAAAACAAAGCAGGCTTTCGGACAGAGGGCAGAAGTCCCTGAAACAGGTACAGGCAGAGGGGAGCAGGGCTTTGTGAGGGACGGAGACGAAATTCCACCGCCGGGTACACTGCTGGCCTACGTGGACGGCAGCTATGACAATTCACTGAAAAGATACGCTTTCGGCTGTGTATTCATCCTGCCGGGGGGCAGAATCTATACGGAATACGGAAACGGGGACAACGAACAGTCCCTGCGGCACAGAAACGTCACAGGCGAGATGCTGGGGGCCATGTACGCGGTGAGGACTGCCATGGCAAGCGGCTTTTCCAAAGTGGAGCTGTGTTATGACTACGAGGGAATCGAAAAATGGGTCACCGGCGCGTGGCGGTCCAAAACGGAGCTCACCGGAAAGTATGCCCTGAGCATGCGGGAGTGGAGAAAAAAAATCGCCATTTCTTTCCGGAAAGTGGCGGCCCATACGAATGTGTATTACAATGAATTGGCAGACCGGACGGCCAAAGCCGGACTGCGGCAGGGGGAGGGGATTCCCAAGGTGCGCAGTCTGGTTGGGGAAAGCGGCCCGGGGGATGGGATTCGGACGTGAGGAATGCAGCGAAACCATGGTCACGGCCGGGGATTTGAGCCGGGAAGACCGCAAAACAGGAGCCCCCGGGAAGTATTTTCGGAAAGGTGAGGTCATATTATATGGAACAAATGAGATTGAACAAATATCTGGCCCACTGCGGCGTCTGCTCCAGGAGGGATGCGGATAAACTCATAGAGAGAGGAGAGGTGCTGGTAAACGGCACACAGGCCACATATGTCCGGCTTGTAGGGGATGGAGATGAGGTCCTGGTGTCCGGCAGGCGGGTGCAGGCCGGGCAGGAGAGGGTGGTGCTGGCATTTTACAAGCCTCTGGGGGTGACCTGTACGGAGAGGGATGCCCACGCGGAGCGCATCGTGTCCGACCTTATCGATTACCCGGTCCGGGTCACTTATGCCGGGCGGCTGGACAAGGATTCCGAGGGGCTTCTATTGCTGTCCAATGACGGAGATCTGATTCAGGCCATGATGAAAGGCGCAAACCGTCATGAAAAGGAGTATCTGGTCAGGGTTAATAAAGAGATCACGCCGGAGTTTCTGGAGAGAATGTCCCGGGGAGTCTATCTGGAAGAACTGGATATCACCACCAGGGAATGTGAAGTGAAAAAGCAAGATAAGTTTGTCTTGCGAATGGTGCTGACCCAGGGGGTGAACCGGCAGATCAAGCGAATGTGCCGGGCCTGCGGCTACCATGTAAGGTCTCTGAAGCGCATCCGGGTGATGCATGTGACGCTGGGAGACTTAAGACCCGGGGAGTACAGGGAGCTTGGGAGCGCGGATGTGGAGAGGCTGTACCGGGACTGCGGCCTGAAGAGGCAGGCCTAGCGCCGGAACATCTGCACCGCCGGGGCTGTGCGGGCGCCGGTGCGGACAGACAGATAGCCGGCCTGCGCGGCCTTGAAAAGCCGAGGGACGGGAGGACGGAATCAAATATCGTTATGGAAGGTGGTTAGTGGAATGGAACGGTCTGAGAAAATAGAACGGATCAAATATCTGGTGGCGACTTTGCAGGAGGCCTCCAAGGCTTATTACGCGGAAGACAGGGAAATCATCAGCAATAGAGAATACGACTCTCTCTATGACGAGCTTGCGGCCCTGGAGAGGGAGACGGGCATGGTAATGGCGGGCAGCCCCACGGTGAATGTGGGCTATGAGGCCGTGGAGGAGCTGCCCAAGGAGCGGCATGAAAGCCCCATGCTGTCCCTGGACAAGACCAAGAGCAGAGAGGCGCTGCGGGACTGGTTGGGAGGGCACCGGGCCGTTTTGAGCTGGAAACTGGACGGGCTGACCATTGTGCTGACTTATCGGGGCGGAAAGCTGGAAAAAGCGGTCACCAGGGGCAATGGGGAGATCGGCGAGGTCATTACGAACAATGCCAGGACTTTTGTGAATCTTCCCCTGGAGATCCCTTTTCGGGGGGAGCTGGTGCTGCGGGGGGAGGCAGTGATCAGCTACTCTGATTTTGAGAGGATCAATGCGGAGATTGAGGACGTGGAGGCAAAGTACAAAAATCCCAGGAATCTCTGCAGCGGCTCCGTGCGTCAGCTGAACAACGAGATCACGGCACGGCGCAATGTCCGGTTCTGCGCTTTTGCCCTGGTGGATGCGGCGGATGCAGGGGAAGCGGCAGAGTTCCGGGAGCAGGCTGATGGGGCGGCCGGCAGCGCATCTGGCGGGGCCGTTGATTTCGCCGGTTCCGTGGAGGAACAGCTTTCGTTTCTGGAACGGCAGGGATTTGAGACCGTGGAGCATTATCTGGTGACAGAGGAGAATATCCTGGAGACCGTGGAGCTCTTCGAGAAGAAGATAGACTCTTATGACATTCCCTCCGACGGACTGGTGTTAATTTACGAGGACATCGCCTATGGGCGTTCCCTGGGGAGGACGGCGAAGTTCCCCCGGAATTCCATCGCTTTCAAATGGGCGGATGAGCTGCGGGAGACTACCCTGCGGGAGATCGAATGGAGCGCCAGCCGCACGGGACTGATCAATCCTGTGGCGATTTTCGAGCCGGTGGAGCTGGAGGGTACTACGGTGAGCAGGGCCTCCGTCCACAACATCAGCATCCTGCGGGGGCTGCACCTGGGCATCGGCGACCGGATTACGGTATACAAGGCCAATATGATCATTCCCCAGATTGCGGAGAATCTGACTGTCAGGGAGATGCTGGCAGAGAGCCAGGGCGAAGCCGCCGTGCTTCAGGGGCATGAGGCAGGAGAGGGACAGGACGAAGCCGGCCTGCCTCAGGGGCATGAGGCAGGAGAAGAACCTGATGCAGAGGCGGTTCGACCGGGGAAAGACCCCGCAGAAAGCGCGGAAGCCACGGAGGCGGCGCTGGCCATGGGCGGACACAGGCCGGTGGAGATTCCGGACAGATGTCCCGTGTGCGGAGGAAAGACGGAAATCCGTCAGATTAATGACGTCCAATCACTCTATTGCACCAACGAAAAATGTGCGGCCAAGCAGATCAAGGCGTTCACCCTCTTTGTCAGCCGCGATGCCATGAACATTGACGGCCTGTCGGAGGCAACGCTGGAGAAATTCATTGACATGGGATTTATCCATGAGTTCGCGGATCTCTTCCATCTGGACAGATATCGGGAACAGATCGTGGAGACGGAGGGATTCGGCGAGAAATCATACCAGAATCTGATAGAGAGCGTAGACCGGGCCAGGCACACTACTTTGCCCAGAGTAATATACGGGCTGGGCATCGCCAACATCGGCGTGGCCAATGCCAAGATGCTCTGCCGCTTTTTTGACCATGACTTAAAGCGCATGCAGGAGGCGGATGTGGAGACTTTAAGCGCCATAGACGGCGTGGGTGAGGTTATTGCCACGGCCTTTGTCAATTATATGCAGGATGCCGACAATCTGCGGAAGATTGCGGATCTTGTGGGCGAGCTGGAGATTGCGGTTCCCAGGGTGGATGAGGGAAGCCAGACGCTGCTGAATCTGAGCTTTTGCATTACCGGTTCCCTGGAGAAATTCGCCAGCCGTTCCGATTTAAAAGAGCTGATTGAGCAAAAAGGCGGCAAGGTTACGGGGAGCGTTACCGGCAAGACCGCCTGCCTGATCAACAATGACGTAGCGTCCAATTCGTCTAAGAATAAAAAAGCCAAGGAACTGGGGATTCCCATTCTGTCAGAGGCGGACTTTCTGAAGCGCTACGAAATAGACGGCCCAAAGCCCCGTGTCCGCTGACGGCAGACAAAGGTGAAATATTAAGGAGGAAAGAGACATGCCCATCAAAGTGCAAAGCGATTTACCGGCAAAGGAAATACTGATTAATGAGAATATATTCGTCATGGACGAGATGCGCGCCATGCATCAGGACATCCGGCCCCTGGAGGTGCTGATCCTCAACAACATGCCCGTGAAACAGGATACGGAACTGCAGCTTTTGCGTGCTCTGTCCAATACTCCCCTGCAGGTGGATGTGACTTTCATCAATGTGAAGAGCCATGTATCTCTGAATACCCCGGCCAGCCATCTGAACAAGTTCTATTGTACTCTGGACGACACCAGGGACAGAAAGTATGACGGCATGATCGTCACCGGGGCTCCGGTGGAGGATATCCCCTTTGAGGAGGTGGATTACTGGGAGGAAATCTGTGAGATCTTAGACTGGGCCGAAACCCATGTGACCTCCACGCTGCACATCTGCTGGGCGGCCCAGGCGGGATTGTACCATTATTACGGCATCAATAAAAAGCTACTTCCCCAAAAGCTCTTTGGGATCTACGAGCATAAGGTGGAGAACCGCAAGATTCCTCTGGTGCGGGGCTTTGACGACATCTTCCTGGCGCCCCAGAGCCGTCACACGGAGACGCCGTCGGAACAGATCCGCGCCTGCAAAGATTTGACGGTGCTGGCGGAATCCCCGGTAGCCGGCGTGTACCTTGCCATGGCTCAGGAGGGCAGGAAAATATTCGTCACCGGCCATCCGGAGTACGACAGGTACTCTCTGAATAATGAGTACTACCGAGATCTGAACAAGGGGCTTCCTATCCAGGTGCCCTACAACTATTATCCGGGGGACGACCCTAAAGAGAGACCGCTGCTCCAGTGGCGCTCCCACAGCAATAATCTCTACAGCAACTGGCTCAATTACTATGTGTATCAGGTGACACCCTATGAGCTTAAGGAGGACAGGGAGACTCAGTGAACTCGCGGGTATCTGATGAAGATGCCGGAGGATATCAAGAGCGGGACGGACGCGGTGGCTTGCAGGCTCTCTGAGATACCGACAGTGGAAATGCGCGTTGAAGAGTTCCTGAAATAACGGAAACAGCCGGAATGTCACAGGATTGCTGTGTGGCATTCCGAATTTTTTTGTGGTTTTTCCACAATTATTTGAAAAAGACCTTTTTTTGTTTAGGAAAGTATGGTACAATTTCTTTATTAAAGATGAAAGAGCTGTTTCTGCAAAGCTCCTATATAGAAAGAAAGGAGAGGGATGGCAATGGACTCATGCAAATATTATCTCGCCATTGATATCGGCGCCTCCAGCGGCCGCCATATCCTGGCTCATCTGGAAGACGGACGGATGGTATTGGAGGAAGTGCACCGCTTCCCCAATGGGATGGTGGAGAAAGACGGCGAGAATGTCTGGGATGTGGACGAACTGTTCGCACAGATCAAGCTGGGCCTGAAGAAATGCGGGGAACTTGGCAAGATTCCCGTCAGCGTGGGCGTGGACACCTGGGGGGTGGACTTTGTGCTGCTGGACGAGAGCGGAGAGCGCATCGGCAACGCGGTTGCTTACCGGGACGGGCGCACCAAGGGGATGGACGAGGAAGTATACAAGATCATCTCCGAGGACGAACTCTATGCCCGCACAGGCATCCAGAAAGCGATCTTCAATACCATCTACCAGCTTATGGCCCTGAAAGTGAAAAAGCCCGAACAGCTTGCAAAGGCAAAGACCATGCTGCTGATGCCGGATTATTTCCACTACATGCTCTCCGGCGTGGCGGCCACGGAGTACACGGAAGCCACCACCGGGCAGCTGGTGAGCCCGGACACCAAGGACTGGGATATGGAGCTCATCGAAAGACTGGGATACCCGAAGCGGATTTTCCGGCGGATGGTCACGCCCGGCACCGTGCTGGGGGACCTGACAGAGGAGGTGCAGGCAGAGGTAGGATTTAACTGCAAGGTAGTGGAGCCCGCCACCCACGACACCGGCTCTGCTGTGATAGCAGTGCCCACGGACAGCGATGACGCGCTCTACATCAGTTCCGGCACATGGTCTCTCATGGGGACGGAGCTGGCGGAGGCCAACTGTTCGCCGGAGAGTAAGGCCAGCAATCTGACCAACGAGGGCGGCTATGACTATCGCTTCCGATATCTGAAGAATATCATGGGGCTGTGGATGATCCAGTCCGTGAAGAAAGAGATCGGCGGGGATCTGGGCTTTGGAGAGATATGCGAGATGGCTTCCAAGTGCAGCATTGCCTCCATCGTGGACTGCAATGACGACCGCTTCCTGGCGCCGGCCAACATGACAAAGGAAGTCCGGGATGCCTGCAGGGAGTCCGGGCAGCAGGTGCCGGAGGGCCTTGCCGAGGTGGCTTCTGTCATCTACAACAGCCTGGCGAAATGCTATGCCAAGACCATTAAGCAGATAGAGGGCATCACCGGAAAGACATATGACAAGATACATATCGTGGGCGGAGGCTCCAATGCGGACTACTTAAACAGGCTGACAGCCCGGGCTACGGGCATTCCCGTGTACGCAGGGCCTACCGAGGCTACCGCTATCGGAAATATCGCGGCGCAGATGATGACTGCAGGGGAACTGGCGGATTTAAAGGCTGCCAGAGCCTGCGTGTTCGCTTCTTTCCCCATCAACCATTATGAGCCATAGGAGGCCGGGACAGAGATAAGGACATTCCTTTAACAGAGTGCCCTTTGGCTGGCAGACAGGGCCAGCGGGGAGCGGCAGAGTTTAGCGGCCGTGACTGTCACCATAAATACATTGTGGCAGACATTTCGAATGGAAGACGGACAGTTTCCGGCAGGCACAAGTGATACTATAATAGAGAGGAAGAAAGGAAGAAAAAATGACAGCAAAGGAAAGATTTGAATCCGCAAAAGAGATTTACACCTCCTACGGCGTGGACGTGGAGGCAGCCATCAAAAAATGCATGGAGGCTCCCGTGGCGCTCCACTGCTGGCAGGGAGACGACGTGACCGGCTTCGACCATGACGGCCCCTTAACCGGCGGCATCCAGACCACCGGGGACTATCCCGGAAAGGCCAAGACCCCGGAAGAACTGATGCAGGACATGGATAAGGCTCTGAGTCTGATGCCCGGCAAGAAGAAGCTCAACCTCCATGCCAGCTACGCCATCTTTGAGCCCGGTGAGTTCGTGGACCGTGACAAGATTGAGCCCAAGCATTTCGCCAAATGGGTGGCGTTTGCAAAGGAGAGGAACATGGGCATAGACTTCAACCCCACATTTTTCTCCCATGACAAGGTAAAGGACGGCCTGACCCTTTCCAGCCCTGACGAGGAGACCAGGAAGTTCTGGATTGAGCATGGCAGGGCATGCGTCCGCATTTCCCAGTATTTTGCGGAAGAGACAGGCGTTCCCTGCGTCATGAATATCTGGACGGGGGATGGATACAAGGACATCCCGGCTGACCGTATGGGCCCCAGGGAGAGATACAAGGATTCCATTGAGCAGATTCTCTCTGAGCCCTTTGACAGGGACAAGGTAAAGCCCTGCGTAGAGTCCAAGGTATTCGGCATTGGCGTGGAGGCATACACCGTTGGAAGCGCCGAGTTCACTTTGAGCTTCGCCGCTACCCACGAGGGCTGCCTGCCGCTGATGGACAATGGTCATTATCACCCTACCGAGGTGGTGTCGGACAAGATTCCCGCACTGCTGTGCTTCTATCCGGAGATCGCCCTGCACATCACAAGGCCTATCCGCTGGGACAGCGACCATGTGGTGCTGTTTGACGATGAGACCAAGGAGATGGCAAAGGAGATTGTCAGATGCAACGGACTGGAGCGGGTCTATATGGCTCTGGACTACTTTGATGCCAGCATCAACCGGGTCTCCGCCTGGGCCATGGGATTCCGCAGTTGGCAGAAAGCTTTGCTCACCGCTATGTGCACGCCCAACGAGGCGCTAAAGAAGCTTCAGGACGAAAACCGTATGACCGAGCTGATGGTGGAGCAGGAGGCAGTGAAGACCCTGCCTTTCGGCGATGTGTGGAACGAGTACTGTGAGCGCTGCGGTGTGGTGTCCGACAAGGATTTCTATGCCGAGATCAGGAAGTATGAGAATGAGGTGCAGTTGAAGCGGTAAGTTTTCGAAGATTTTTTGGGTTTTGCGGCCGGGGTGCCAGGTTTTTGGCTCCGGCCGTTTTAGAATGGCAGGTTTGGTAAGGAGGATGACATGAATAGTATATTTGGCGTAAAGGTGATGGAGGACTATATCCGCATGTGCCATGACGGTGTGCGGCAGGGGTGGCATGAGCGGAACGGGGGGAATCTGACTTACCGGATGAAAGAGGAAGAGGTGGCGGAGTGCAGGCCTTATTTTAAGCATATGCCAGGCGACTGGGTGAAGATGGGGGTGGAGGCGGAGAACCTGAAAGGTGAGTATTTCATCTCCACGGGCAGCGGTAAGTTTTTGCAGAACGTGGGTCTGGAGCCCCAGAACAGTATCTGTATTGTGGAGATCAATGAGGCCGGCGATGCTTACCGCATTGTCTGGGGGCTGGAGAACGGAGGCAGGCCTACCAGTGAGTTCCCCACCCATTTTATGAATCATTCCGTGCGGAAGCGTGTGACGGACGGCGCGAACCGGGTCATTTACCATGCCCACACCCCTTATGTGATTGCGCTGACTTATGTGCTGCCCCTGAAGTCGGAAGTGTTTACCAGGATGCTCTGGAAGAGCGCTACAGAGTGCTGCGTGGTATTCCCTGGCGGCGTGGGCGTGGTGCCCTGGATGGTGCCGGGAGGGGCGGAGATTGCGAAAGCCACCTGCGCGCTGATGGAGAAATATGATGCAGCCATCTGGGCTTTCCATGGGCTGTTTGTGTCCGGGCCGGATTTCGACACGGCTTTCGGCCTGATGCATACCATCGAGAAAGCCGCCCAGATCGCGTCCGTCGCACTGGCCGCCACCGGCGGAAAGCCTCCCAGACAGGTGATCACGGATGAGAATCTGCGGGATATCGGCAGGGACTTTGGGGTAACGCTGAATGAGGAGATACTCAATTACGTGTCAGAGGATGATTTGTATTGCTGATGTACAGGGGAATTTAGAAAAAGCCGCTCTGCCGCATACCATAAGACATGTTGCGGGGCGGCTGTTTGTGCGTCTGGCGATTAAAACGCATTTTGTAACAATATCTAGGCAATTTGGCGAAGATATGCCCTTTTCCGTATCATGGTCGCAATCACGGCTATGGCTCCGAGACAATAAGCCGCAGGGGGAATCCCATTTCCGCAACCAGAGCCGAGGCCGAGGCCACATCGCCAATGTGTGTCCGGCCGTGGCTGTCGCTGGACAGGACGATGGGGCAGGAGAGGGCTTCGCAGGATTGCAGCAGCCGGATGGCATTGGCGCGGCAATCCAGGCGATAGCTGTCCGGAAGCAAGGACACATTGTTTAGTTCCGGCATCACGCCAAAGGACAGAGCGGCCTTTGCCAGTTCGCTGTAATCCACGGGAAAGCGGGAGTCGTCGCAGTGGCCGATGATTTTTACGTTCGGGTGGCGCATGGCGCGGATGTAGGCTTTGGTGTTCTCTACGGCGGAGCCGGAGGCGTAGATGGGACGGTGCATGCTTACGATGCAGTAGTCGAGATTCGTGAGAATCTCATCGGGAATATCCAAACGGCCGTCCTTGTCCAGGATATTGGCTTCCGCGCCATAGCGCAGATGGATGCCGAAGCGCTTTGGCTCGCATAAAAACAGGCTGCGGAAATAGGACAGGCCTGCGCTGCCCGGGCTGGCCGGGCCGTGGTCGCTGATGCCCAGCACTTTCATCTGCCGCTTTGCCGCTTCCCGGGCCAGGTCGGTGATGCTGTCTGTGGTGCCATGGCCGCTGGCGCAGGTGTGGGTATGGAGGTCGGTCTTTTGATATGTAATTGTAGGATTTTGTATTGATTTCTCCATGTGTTATTCTGCCCTCTTGTGTCTCTATGGGAGCGGCTCTGCTGCATTGACAGGTTGAACCATCAGATAAAAAGGACTCGGAGAATTCGCATGTGTCAAAACAGATGAAAGGATGAAGCCGCAAAATGATTGTGTATACATTATAACAGATCAGAAATCCGGAGAATCAAGTCCCTGTAAATGCGGACGGGGATTTCGTCGTCAAAGGTATACTGGTTTGTATCGGATTCGTCCTCAAAATTATAGACCATAACGGTTCTGGTCTGGGGGTTCACAATCCAATATTCCCTGACGCCTGCCGTGCGGTATTTAAAAAGCTTGATGCCGTAATCCCTGTTGGAGTCCGTAGGGGAGGCGATTTCGATGATCCAGTCGGGCGCGCCGTTGCAGCCGTATTCGTCCGGTTTGCTTTGATCGCAGATGACGGAAATGTCCGGTTCTACATAGGTTTTATTGTCTGCGTTGAGGAATACGGCGAATGGGGCGAGGAATACTTCGCAATCGCCTTTTTTATGGTCGATATAATTCGAGATTTTTCTGGCAGTCGCATAGGATATCCGCTGGTGCACCGCCCTAGGCGGCGCCGTCATATACATCTGCCCGTCTATCAGCTCTGCCCTCTGTCCCTCAGGGAGGGCGTATATATCCTCAGTTGTATAAATTTTTTTCTGTGTCAGTTCCATTTATTTTTCCTCCATTTCCGGATTTGGAACATACATTTTCCGGATTTGGAACATACATTTTTCAGCAACTGCGATTGTAATGCTTCTTCGTATATAGTATTGATTATACGGTGAAAACGGAATAATTTCAATAGGGAACGCAGCTTGTATTTTGGGCTGATATGGCAGAAATAGGCTTGACATAAGTACGACGCTATGTTATATTTTAGACAGCCAACACGATGTCGTATATTAAGGAGAGCGAAACTATGCTGCAGCAAATATCGGATGCCGAACTTGAAATCATGAAAATCGTATGGGGGAATACGGCGGAGGTCACATTGTTCCCCTATATCATGGACGGACTGGCGGCCAGGGGCAAGCCCTGCCAAAAGAATACCCTCATCGTGCTGCTGTCCCGGCTGATGAACAAGGGCTTTTTGAGGGCCAGGAAAATCGGACGGCGCAATGAGTACACTGCTTTGGTATCAGAGGCGGAGTACAGGGCGGTGCAGACGAGGAATTTTCTGGATAAAATCTATGAGGGGAGCGCAAAAGGTCTGGTTTCTAACCTGATCTTGGGGGATCTGCTGGCAGAGGAAGAATACGAGGAACTGGCGAGATTGCTGGAGAAAGGGAGGGAGAAAAGATGAGTACAGCTATGAAGATCTTTTTGTCCATGTCCTGCTCCGGCGGTCTGCTTATCCTGGCTCTGCTTTTGGGCGGGCGTGTTTTGAGAGACAAAATCAGTAGGCAGTGGCAGTATTATATTTGGCTTGTTGCGGTTTTGCGCCTGTTGCTTCCTTTCGGGCCACAGGTAAGCCTGCTGGGAAAAGCCTATCAGACTGTGGATCAGGCCATAGCCCGGGCCGAGTCTCTGGCGCAGTCGCCGCAAGGGTGGTCGGCATCGTTGGCACAGTCACCGCAGCAGTCTGCATCACAGTCGGGGTCCGCATCACAGTCGGGGCCCGCATCACAGTCGGGGTCCGCATCACAGTCGGGGTCCGCATCACAGTCGGGGGCCGCATCGCAGCCGAAGTCTGCATCATTGCAGTCGTCGTCGAAACAGTCCGATACAGTCGCTTCCGGAGGCCTGCCTGTCCCTGCTGTCGATTTGGAACAGAAAAGTGAAAGCATCGACAGCCTGGAAGACGATAGGGCAGCAATCCATTCATTCCGTGACATCGGCAGATTGCTCATCCGTCATCTCTGGCTGGTTTGGCTGATAGCTGCCATGGGTTTGCTGGTACGGAAGATAACAATCTATCAGAGTTTTGTGCGGTATATCAATGCCGGATCCGCTCCGGTTTCCGATATGGAAACTTTGGACCGGCTTTCCATTGTGGTAGAACGGGCAGGCGTTAAAAAGCCCATAGAGCTATGCGTTAATTCCCTGATTTCCTCGCCGTTGCTGATTGGCTTTTTCCGGCCGTGTATCGTACTGCCCAGCGCAGATATTTCCGAAAAGGATTTTCAATATATCATCCTCCATGAACTGACCCACTACAAGAGAGGGGATATGTTCTACAAATGGCTGGTACAGATTACAGTCTGTCTGCATTGGTTCAATCCTCTTGTGCATCTCATGAGCCGTGAAATTGCCTGGGCCTGTGAGTTTTCCTGTGACGAAGCCGTCCTTGCCCAAATGGGCTGGGGTAGCGCCCGGGACTATGGCAAGACCTTGCTTGACGCCATGGCGGGAGTTGGAAGATACAGGGAAAATCCCGGCACTCTCACTTTGAGCGAAAATAAGAAGTTATTGAAAGAAAGGTTAGAGGCGCTTATGAAATTTCGGGAGCGGTCAAAGGCAGTTAAGAGTATAACAGCCGCGCTGACTGTATGCGTGGTTCTGGGAGCGGCCTTTATGGGTATTTATACAATAGGGACTGCCGCAGGGGATGTCCGGGCGGCGCCCCTCTTTGGCACGCTGCCGGGCGCAGTCGGGGTACTATCGGGCACAACTGGCACGCTGCAGGACACAACCGGAGCACTGTCGGGCTATATGACAGAGACGGAGGCGGCTGAACTGTTGGAAGACATGGGCGATGACGATGATGACGGGCAGGAAACCGCAGGAGGCAGAATTTGGTATCCGCAGGTCATCCCCGTCAACCTGGAGACAATGGCAGAGGGAGAGATTGTCTGGCTGGGGGAATATACATTGTCAGATGGGGACAGGATTTGGTACGCCGTCACTGCGGAGGCCGGAAAGGGGCTGCAGGTCGGCTTTGCTAAGCCTGGGGACGAGAGCCTGAATGAGGTTTACTATTCCATGCACAATCTGCGCCAGGAGGGCGAGCCACTGGAATGCATTGCCTCCACAAAGTTCGGAGATCCTGCAGAGCCCGGAACTTATAGGCTGTTCCTGTGGGCGCCGGACGGTGCGCTGGAAAATGTGAGAGGCAGTATTTCTATCGGATTTAAGGCGGAGGCAGAGGCATATTAGAGACGATTTTCATTGAATGTGGCGATTGCGGCCGGGCAGGTATCTTGTTGAAAAGTTTATTTGCAAGTGTCTGTGGCTTCCGGATTGCTGCTGTGAAAGGGCAAAGGAAATGGAGCAGATTGAAATTTTATTTGGAGAAGTGGAAAAGGCGGTTTCCGTGATGCGCGAGGTTGCTGCGTGGGGGCGGGGGCGGGGATACCGGGTCTGGCCTGATGAATGGCTGACGGAGGAAGAGCTGATTACTCCCAATGCCCGGCCGGAGAATTTCTGTGTCGGAATGATGGCCGGAGAGATTGTCTGCGCTTTTATTTTGCAATGGGCGGACTCGGACTACTGGCCTGACGCACCCCAATATGAGGCCGCGTATCTGCATAAATTCTGTGTGCGCCGCAAGTTTGCCGGGATGGGCATGACAGGCCTTGTCACGGAAGCGATCCGGGCAGAGTGCCGCAAACGTGGCATCCGATATATTCGCCTGGACACCGGATTAGATGAGGAGGCAGTCAAAAGCATATATCTGAGCGCCGGCTATAAAATCGTGGATGTCGTAGATTGCCGGAACGGAAGAGCAATGGCATTGTATGAGTTGGAGGTGTAGCAGTGTCGGATCAACTGTTGTTCCGGTTTGAGGCCATTTCGCGGTAGTTCCTTATAGCAAAAAAACACTTGCTTTATAGTACTGAATATGGTACTATATAGAAAAGGAGGTGAGGGGGTGCCTGCGACAGAAAAATTATTGACAAGATGATAAGGCAGCCGAATGGGATTAGACCGGAGGAAGCAGATAAGGTACTAGCGGATTATAGGTATGAAGCGGTTAGGCAGAAAGGTAGCCATAAGCATTATCTAAATAAAGAGACAGGAGACCTAATTATAATAAAACAAGAAAATCCGCTGAAGAAAGCATATGTTATTGATATACTGAACAGAATAGAGAGATAACAGGTCTATTCTGGATATGATAGATACTTAAGAGATTGCCAGATGGCAAATGTGTTACTATGAAAGGTTCTACTACTTAAATGAGAGGATAAAAATGCTGAGAGTCGAAGATTACATGAAGCTTCCGTACACAAGAATAGTTCAGGAAATGAATGATGAAAGCGGACATTATTTTTATGGCCGGATTCTTGAACTGGACGGATGCCAGAGCACAGGGGACACAATAGAAGAACTATATGAAAGCCTCAATGAAGCAATGGAGGGATATATCGAGGTGAAACTGGAAAACAATCTACCGATACCAGAACCTGAGAGGGCAGACGATTATAGCGGGAAGTTCAATGTAAGACTTCCGAAGACGCTGCACCAGAGACTGGCAATTGAGGCTCAGAATGAGGGGGTAAGTCTTAATACCTTAGTGCTGTATAAGCTGGCGCTTTGACTTTTGACGCGAATTATATTGCGATGTCGCAAGGAAATGAACAGAGGAGAAATTTATTAAAAAGCTGTTGCTTAGCGGATGAAATATCGCCAAGCAACAGCTTTTTCAATTGTTCAGTACTGCTGCTTTCAATAAAAATGGAAGCAAAGGGGCTCGAACCCTTGATTTTATGCCTGATAAACCCACCGTTCAAGCCATTTCCTTGATTCCGTGACAAATTCTGTGACAAGATTTGCTTATGGGAGGAGAGCGTCCTTGAATCTTTCGGAGATCTCCCTCTGCCTGGCTTTGTCCTTGTCCTCCATCGAGTGCCGGTAGATTCTTTTCATGACATGGTCCGTCTCCCATCCGCCCATGCGTATGATGTCAGCTTCTGGCACGTTCATGGCGCTCATCTTCGATGCGAAGTAATGCCGGAGCTTGTGGATGGAAAACTGCGGCATCCCTAGTGAGCGCTCTGTCCTTTTTAGATAATTCGTTATGCAGTTCGGGTATCCCTTATAAATATACCCCCTGGCCCTAATTTTGTCAGCTGTCTCCATTGGTATGACGACTTCCCTGGTGCTCGCGGTCGTCTTTGTGGATTTGATCACCCATTCCCTGTTTTCGTTCGGCACCATGGCTTTATTGATATGCACTATGTCCCCATCAATGTCTTCCAGCTGCAGGGCGCATATCTCTGACCGCCGCAGGCCGTAACAGGCAAGCAGTATCGGAATCTCGTACTCCGTATCCTTGGCATGTTCCAGGATCCTCCTGACATCTTCATCAGAGGGTATATATGGCTCTTTTTTCAGCTTTTGCGGAAGAGTGGTGGTAAGCTTCAGGTTTTGGGAAAAAACGCCCAGAACGGCTGATATGAGACTGTGGTGGTTGCGCACAGTCTTCGGGCCGCATTTCTTTGCAACCAGGTTGATTTCCTCCTGTACATCAAGGGCAGTGATGTCGCTGACCCGTTTATCCAGGAACTTCTCCGTGGTCTGCCGGATGATGGTATTATATCCCATTATGGTGCTTGGGGACAGCACATTTCTTTTGGATTCTATGTATCTTTCATAGGCCAACTTAAAAGTCATGACTTCGTGCTTTTGCTGCACTTTCTCCAATTCTTTGGCCATTGCTACCACGGCTTCTTTCTGCGTGGGCTTGCAGTCGAATATGACAGTGTACACCTGGCCCTTGTACGTCTTCCTGATCCGGTAAGAGCCGGACGGCAGCTTTTCGATTTTCATTGCATCACCCTCCTGAGTATGATATGATTTTTACAACAGAAGCCCCCACACCTCTCAATGATGTGTCCAATGGGGGCACATTTTAGGTACAAAAACAGCAGCCAGCGCATTTTACGCTTGCAGGCTGCCCCCGGAGATGATACAATATTCTTGTGTGTTGGTATCCCTCCGGGGTATATCATTGGCCGTCCGGTGCTGGTAACACCGGGCGGTTTTTTTCGAAGTTTTTATTGAAAATAGCTGAATTACAGTATATAATATGCTTAACGAGGAAGTCGGAGGGTGAGCGCACTTCACCCGACCCGGCGAAATATTAAGCTAAGAAATAGCCGTCTACTCTACCAAAGTCAGGACGGCTATTTCTTATTTTTCAGATTCAGAATTGCCACAATCAGCAGCGCCACGGTCAAGATCACCATGAATTCCTCATATGTACTCATAAGCATCATCCTTTCTGTAAGGCTCAGATCGGATGAAAAGCACGTCCCCCGGCTCCCCGGGTAAGCATATCATATTGTCATGGTGCGGGAGTTGCGACGTCGCAACTGGCTCTGCATATAAAAGGGCGTAACCACTGGCTACACCCTTACGTTCATCAAATCACAAGATGGGCGGCGTATCCATCATCTCAGGTACTCTTGCGAGTGTGTCGGAGGCCTTTCCGACCTTTGCGATTTGATTAATAGTTATTTTATGTACCCTGGTTATAACTTATGAAACATGCTTATTATATAATGAAAAGACCCCGCATCAATGCGAGGTCTTAAAGGATTGAATGAAATAGGTGGGGTGACTGTTCCCACATCTCCAACTTGGGCGGCGGCTGCCCGTTCCGTCCTCTGCTTTCATTCATTATATCTTATGTCCTTACGACCTCATTATACTATATTCTGCTTAGTTCTTTCAATGTATCATTCGCTATGAAGTTTTTTGCTCGGTTTCAGATGCCCAGTTCTTTCATGGCCTCTTCGGAAGAGACAAACTCATGACAATCTGGGTTGTTCTGAATTTGTTCAAGCATGGAAAGATCGATCTCGTCAGGTTCTTCTTCCGGAATGGCATCCCATTCCCGGTTCCGGAAAGTGACCTGGATTATTTCCCAAAAGCGTGCAGCATCCTTTTCGTCCATTATGGTGACGGCTCCTATGATTCGTTCCTTTATATTAGACATATAAGCACCTCCATTATTTATAAACCTGTCCACGGTTATCTATTTGCTCTATCATTAGTATGATTCCGTCATTACTGAAAATTACCCTAAAGTTTCCCACACGAAGACGATATCCAGAACGGCCCTGTAGCTTTACGACATCACCAGCTGGAAGATTATTGATCGCGTTAGTGATCCTAAGCTTAGTAGGTCGATCCTGTTTTTTCAGAAACTTAAGTGCTTCTTTGGAATACTGAATCTTCAATGATATGTTCCACCTTTCCATGATTTTTATTAAAACGCCGAAGCGGTTTAACCTCAAAATTTTCTTCTCAACTCTACTACTTTACCGATAATCCTCACTGGCTTTTCAAGGATTTCCTGGTTAGAGAATTCCAGCGGCTCATATGTAGGGTTATTAGCAATCAGCTCGATGCCACCTTTATATTTCCGGAGCCGCTTACATGTAGCGTCTGTTCCGTTGACAGTAGCGATGACAATCTCGCCGTTTTCGGCATCATCCTGCTGGCGAACGATAACCACATCACCATCACAGATATTCGGTATCATACTGTCGCCTTTGATTTTAAGTCCGAAAAAGTCTCCGGTGCGGGCCATTTCGTCGGTAATCTCTTCGGTGTCGATGACCTCTTCTATGGCCTCGATGGGGATGCCGGCGGCCACGCGGCCCAGGACGTTAATAATGTTTCCTTTTTTAGTTCGCACTTTTTTGTCTTCAACTAAATCCGATTTTTCGATTCCAAAATAATTTGCCATGAGCTCAATCTTATCAATTCGAGGATATGTTTTTGCGTTTATCCAATCGGAAAAGGTAGGCATGGGAATTTTTAAAGTTCCACATATATCTGTAGGGCGTATCCCATGCTTATCCATATTACGTTTAATATTTTTTGCCATTATTTCTTTGTTGCCGAGATTATCCATTGTATGTACCCCTCCTTCTGATATTGATTATACGGTGAAAACGGAATAATTTCAATATATTTTTAAAAAAATTCGGAAAAACCATTGACAATTCGGATAAACCGAAGTATGATGAATTTGCACCAAACAAATTTGATATAAGAAAGTGGGTGGTAATATGTCTAATGTACCAGCAGGGATGAAGTTATCTTTAAAAACTGCAAGGGAGATTAAGGGTCTAAAACAAGCTGATGCAGCCGCTCTAATAGGCATTAGTACTGATACTCTTGGAAATTACGAAAGAGGAAAGAGTTATCCTGATATTCCTATTCTTCGTAAGATTGAAGAGGTCTATGAAGTCTCATATGACAGACTTATTTTTTTACCGTTGGATTTCGGAATAACCGAAAAATGTTCCCGTTAAGGAGGTGAGAGATGGAGATAGAAAAACACATCCGGGAAAAGGAGCGCCTAAACCAGGCATTGGATGGAAAACTCACAACAGCACAAAACGAACTGGAGGAGCTTTTCAAAAAATACAGACTGGATGTAATGCCTGGTTTGGCACATGATTTCAGCAGTTTTGTTATTGAGGAATTATACCTCAAACGCTTCAGTCTGCCAAAGTGCTGACAGTGATTGCAGGAAAGGAGGTGGTAAGTATGCCAAGGGTGGCGCTAAGCGCGGAACAAAAGAGGGAGTACAAACTTCGGGACTTCAAGGGGTGGGTCATCATGCAGATGAAACTTACCGGGAAGACCCAGGCAGAGGTCGGGAGGGCTCTGGGGATATCGCAGGGGACAGTCTCGACCATGCTTAAAATTCCGGACAGGAAGAAGCCGGATGGGAGGTCGAAGCCGGATCCATTCAGTTACGGACAGGTGCTCACGTTATGTGAACTTTTCGGGGTAGACGGAGAGGAAAGGCAGAGGCTCCTGACATTATAGGAGCCGGAAAGGAGGAGAGGAATGGAGAAAGGGGCACAGATGAAAGCATTCGAAAGTGAATCAAAATTTGACAAGGCCTATGAGAAGTTCCTGGCGGATCTGCCACAGGCGGGCGGCGTGATCAGGAACAGGCACGCAAGGATGGAGGACAGCTTCAGGAGCTACCTTGACGCATTTGAGAAATGGGTATTCCGGCATGCGTACGAGGCCGGATATGCCGCAGCGTTGGCAGGGGTAGCCGATGGGCAGGGCTGCCAGGGTAGGGAAGAGACGGCTATCGAGCAGCTGAGGCGCGAGGCGCTGTATGCGCAGCGGTCTTACTCGGAGGAGCTGCTGCACAAGATCTATGGAGGGGCGGTGATGGCAAAGAAACTTGGGGCGATCACGGAAGAGGAGTTCATGGAGATAAACGAGATGACCATCCGCTTCATGAGAAATGACCAGGAGTACATCCGGCGCAAGAACGGGGAGTCCTTACATGGCGCGGATGAGAACCCGGTAAAAGAATACCGTGTGAAGTTCTGGCGCAGTGACGAGGACGGCAGGGAGGACTACATAGAGTTCGACCGCGAGGAACAGGCAATGATCTTTTATAATAGCCTGGACGGAAAAGCGGAAGTCCAGAAGTACATCGGGGAGCGCCACGAGTACGAGGCGGTGGTGTACCCGGAATTTGAAGTTTAGGAGGGAGGCGTCTTGACACACAGGATATTCAATGCAAGCAACGTGTTCGGGACAATCGCATTTCTGGCGATCATCGCGATTCCCGGAGCCGTGGAGGAAGAGATGTACATGACGGCTGCAGCGCTGACAGCAGCCTGCGCGATATGTATATACCTGTCCATCAGGGAGGACGGCAAAAAAAGATAGGCCCCACCACCTACAAAAGCTGGGAGCCTACCAAGGACATAAATAATGTCGATGCATCCATTATAACGGATGCGGAAAGGAAAATGCAAGCGGAAAATCACCAAATTCTCCGCCTATACGGAAGGAGGCCTGACATGCTGTACAGGACATGCGAGTACTGTGGCGCACACCTGGATCCCGGAGAGCCCTGCGACTGCAGGAACGGGGGGGCGGCCACGGACATCCAATACAAAACCAAAAAAGAGGAGGAAGAAGCAGATGACATTGGAGAAGAACATTGAGAGGATCGCGGACGCCCTGGAGGCGCTCGCAAGGACGGCGGGGGCCCAGACACCCCCCGAAAGGACGGGCACAGTGGCGCCGCAGACGGGCCAGCAGCCGCCCATGCAGCAGGCACCACAGGGGAACTGGCAAGGCCAGCAGACACCCATACAGCAGGCACCACAGGGAGGTCAGGTGCCGGTGTCCCTGCCAGCGGGCATGGGGGCACAGTGGCAGGGCGGAGCGGCACAGCCCGGAGGGATGGTCCAACAGCCGCCGGGAGCCGGGGCGGTGCCTACGACTGCAACCGCGCAGCAGTACACATTTGATCAGCTGGCCGTGGCCACGGCGAACCTCTCGGGCTCGGGCAAGGACGTGTTCGCGATCCTGGGACGGTTCGGGATCAACATGCTGATGGAGCTGCCCCGGGAGAGGTACGGCGAGTTTGCAGCGGCTTTGAGAGAGGCAGGTGCGGTGATCTAATGGCAAAGAAGTCTGAAGAAAAGAAACATGCGCTATTGTCCGCATCCAGCGCGAAGAAATGGCTTAACTGCACGCTTTCAGCCCGGTTAGAGGAGGCCATACCGGATGGGGGGAGCGAATACGCGGCGGAGGGCACCCTGGCGCACGAAATCTGTGAGCTGAAGCTGGCGAAACAGTTCACGGACAAGAACATGACGGACAGGACCTATAAGAATCGACTTGGGAAGCTGATGAAAGAACCGCTCTATGCCAAGGAGATGGACGGGTTCACTGATGCATACGTGGACTACATCACAGGGATCGCATACGGCTTCCCGAGTGCGCCTTACATGGCGGTGGAGAAGAGGGTGGACTACAGCCCATGGGCGCCGGAGGGGTTCGGTACCTGCGACTGCATCCTGATTCATGGGGAGGCCATGCATGTGTGTGACTTCAAATACGGGAAAGGTAAGGCAGTGGGAAGTTTCGAGAACCCGCAGCTGATGCTTTACGCACTGGGCGCCTGGAACGCGTTCCGGATGATCTACCCGGTCAAGACGGTGACGCTGCACGTCATCCAGCCCCGCATCGACAACACCTCCTCCTGGGAGGTGCCGCTGGAGGCGCTGCTGCGCTGGGGGGAGGAGACCGTGAAGCCCAGGGCGCTGGAGGCCTACCGGGGGGACGGGGAGTGCGTGCAGGGGAAATGGTGCGACGACTGCTTCTGCCGGCTGTCCGCCACCTGCAGGGCCAGGGCGGAGGCCAACACGGCCCTGATGGCGGAAGCGGAGGACCCGTCCGCCCCGGGCGACGCTATGATGAGGCTGCCCCCGCGGCTGGACAACGGGGAGGTGGGCGCTCTGCTGAAAAGAGCACAATTTCTGAAATCGTGGGTGAATAAGCTGGAGGCCTACGCCCAGGGGGAGATCCTGGCGGGCAGGGAGGTACCCGGCTGGAAGCTGGTTGAGGGACGAAGCACCCGCACCATCCGCGACATAGACGCCGTCTATAAGGAGCTACACGAGGCCGGCTATCCGGAGGCGGCGCTGTACCGAATGCAGCCACTCCCGCTGAGTGAGCTGGATAAGATCTTGGAGAAAGATCATAAAGTGATACTGGAAAAATATATTGTCAAGCTGCCCGGGAAGCCAACGCTGGTACCGGAGGACGATAAGAGGCCTGCCATATCGTCCGCGTCCATAGCGGAGGGGGCATTCGGCGGGGAGAACACATATAAGGGGGGAGAGTGAACATGGCGATAACGACAGGGAAAGTAAGGGCGAGCTACGTGCACATATTCCAGCCCCGCACCCCGGAGAGCGGGGGCGACCCGAAGTATTCCGTTACGCTGCTGATCCCGAAGACGGACATAGCGACCATAAACGGCATCTATGCGGAGATAGAGCGGGCGAAGCAAGAGGGCGCGCAGAAAGCTTTCAATGGGAGCATCCCGCCACAGTGCAGGACCCCCATCTATGACGGGGACGGATACCGCCCCTCCGGGGAGGCGTACGGGGAGGAGTGCCGGGGCTGCATGGTGATCACGGCATCGGCAAAGCAGCAGCCGGTCATCGTGGGGCTGGACATGCAGAACATCCTGAATCCGGCGGATGTGTACAGCGGATGCTATATCAGGGCAAACATCAACTTTTTCGCCTACAACAGTAACGGCAACAAGGGGGTAGGCTGTGGGTTGAATGCGGTGCAAAAAGTCGGAGACGGGGAGCCGCTTGGCGGGCGTGTCAGCGCGGAGGAGGCCTTTGGCGGCGCTAACGCCTACACTGGAAGCACGGCGGATGCCTATAGGCCACCGCAGGGAAGCCAGCAGGGCTATGGCGGATACCAGCCACCGCAGGGAAGCCAGCAGGGCTATGGCGGATACCAGCCACCGCAGGGAAGCCAGCAGGGCTATGGCGGATACCAGCCGCCGCAGGGAGGCCAGCAGGGCTATGGCGGATACCAGCCACCGCAGGGAGGCCAGCAGGGCTATGGAGGGTACCAGCCGCCCCAGGGAAACCAGCAGGGCTACGGCGGTCACCAGCTGCCCATAGGGCAGATGACGGACCCGATAACGGGCAGGCCCTTGGCACCGGGAGGGGTGATGGGGATATGAGGATCCTCCACATAGACCTGGAGACTTATTCCAGTGTAGATATAAGAAAAGCGGGACTGTACAAGTACGTACAGTCCCCGGACTTTCAGATACTTCTGTTTGCCTATGCTCTTGACCAGGGGGCCGTGAAGATAGTCGACTGCGCCTGTGGGGAAACCGTCCCCGAAGAAATTGCAGCTATGCTCGGCGACCCGAACGTGACAAAAATGGCCCATAACGCGGCTTTTGAGATATACTGTCTGAACAAGTTCTTCCACAGCCCGGCATGCCAGTGGCACTGTACTATGGTCCATGCCCTCTATTGCGGCTTCCCGGCATCGCTGGACGCTGTGGGGAGGGCCATGGGGCTATCGGAGGACAAGAGGAAGATGGGGGTAGGGAAGCAGCTGATCCGGTACTTCTGTACTCCCTGCACGCCTACCACAAGGAATGGCGGGCGCACACGAAACCTCCCGCATCATGACAGGGCGAAATGGCAGCTGTTCAAGGACTACTGCTGTCAGGACGTGGTGACGGAGATGGAGGTTTACTGGAGGCTGGAAAAGTACCCCATTCCGGAGCAGGAACGCCGGAACTGGATCCTGGACCAGCAGATTAACACGGCGGGGGTAAGGGTGGACACTGAGCTCATCGCAGGGGCGCTGGACCTGTATGGCAGGATAAGCGTGGAACTGTCAGGGAGGGCGAGGGAGCTTACCGGACTGGAGAACCCGAACAGCGTGGCTCAGTTGAAACAATGGGTGGAGGAGAACTCAGGGATGGAGCTGGAGAGCCTGGACAAGGCCACTGTGGCCGGGATACTGGCGGACAAGGACGGAGAGGAGCTGGTGAAAGAAGTGCTGAAGATCCGGAAAGAGCTGGGAAAGACGTCCGTGAAGAAATACGAAGCCATGAGGTCCTGTGTCTGCGGGGACGGCCGGATCCGCGGGTTGCTGCAGTTCTACGGGGCCAGCAGGACGGGCCGGTTCGCAGGTCGGCTCGTACAGGTGCAGAACCTCCCGCGCAACTACATCGAAAGCCTGGACACGGCAAGGCTCCTGGTGAAGACGGGGCAGCCGGATGCGGTAAGGGCCGTGTACGGGGACGTGCCGGACCTGCTCTCGCAGCTGATCAGGACCGCTTTCATACCGGGGGAGGGGTGCCGCTTCATCGTGGCCGATTTCTCCGCCATAGAGGCCCGCGTGCTGGCGTGGCTTGCAGGGGAGGATTGGCGGCTGGATGTGTTCCGGACGCATGGGAGGATCTACGAGGCCTCCGCCAGTGCTATGTTCGGGGTCCCTATCGAAAAGATCAAAAAGGGGAATCCGGAGTATGCGCTGCGGGGCAAAGGGAAAGTGGCAGAGCTGGCCCTTGGGTACCAGGGGGGCGCCCGGGCGCTGGTCAGCATGGGAGCGCTGGCCATGGGCCTGTCGGAGGACGAGCTGCCGGACATCGTGAGGCGCTGGCGGAAGAGTAACCAGAGGATACAAGACTTCTGGTATGCCGTGGAGAACAACGCCGTGGACACGGTACAGTACGGGACTGTGCACGTCCTGCCAAAGGGGATCTGCTTCCACCGGGACGAGGACTACCTCTTTATACGCCTGCCATCGGGCCGGGAGCTGTTCTACTATCGCCCGGAGTTGGTGACCAATGCATATGGCAGGAGCGCGGTGGGCTTCCACGGCACCAGCCAGGCGACCAAGAGATGGGAGCTGACTGAGACCTACGGCGGGAAACTTACGGAGAACATCGTCCAGGCAGTGGCCAGGGATCTGTTGTGTAGCGCCATGATGAACCTCTACGAGGCTGGGTACGCCATCCGCTTTCACATCCATGATGAGGTTATACTGGAGGTGCCGGAGAGGAGCGCAAAAAGCCTAGAGGAGGCTATACGGCTGATGTGTGCCTTGCCGGAATGGGCGGCGGGGTTGCCTCTGGACGCAGCCGGGTTCGAGAGCAGTTACTACAGGAAAGATTGAGGGCAGGGTTATGTATTATGACAAGCAGATCAAGATAGCAACGGGCGGGAGTCGGAAAGCGGTGTCCTGGGTGGTGCAGGAGACCACATGGTCTGCTTTGCTACTGAAGCTCTCGCAGCCAGCCAGGACCACGGAGACCTTTCAGGAGTACAAGTCCCTGCCGAGGCCGAAGCAGGACGACCTGAAGGACGTGGGAGGGTTTGTGGGCGGAGTCTTGGCAGGGCCCCGCAGGAAAAAGGACGCTGCCGGGGAGCGTTACTTGGTCACTCTGGACGCGGACACCATAGAGCCGGGGGGGACACAGGGCGTGCTGAATGCGGTGTCCGGGCTGGGCTGCGCCTATGCTGTCTACAGCACCAGGAAGCATGAGGGGGCTGCACCCAGGCTGCGGATTGTGGTGCCGCTGGACGAACCCTGTACGGCGGAGGAATATGAGCCGATTGCCAGGAAGCTGGCCTCCTTTCTCGGGATGCAGATATTCGATCCCACCACGTTCGAGTCCGTCCGCCTGATGTACTGGCCCAGCTGTTCGGCGGACAGCGAGTTCATCTTCCTGTATGAGGACAGGCCTTTCCTGTCGCGTTCCGGGATGCTGGGGCTGTACCGGGACTGGCGGGACGTGGCCGAATGGCCGGAGGTGCCGGGGGCTGCGAAGATCCGGGACAGGTCCGCAAAGAAGCAGGGTGACCCGCTGGAAAAGGCAGGCGTTGTGGGCGCATTCTGCCGCTGCTACAGCATAGAGGCCGCCATGGAGGTGTTCATTCCCGGGACATACGAGCCCTGCGGGGACGGGCGCTACACCTATGCCGGCGGCTCCACGGTGGGCGGCGCCGTGCTCTACGAAGACGGGAAGTTCCTGTACAGCCACCATGCCACGGACCCCTGCAGCGGGAAGCTGTGCAACGCTTTCGACATGGTGAGGCTGCACAGGTTCGGGGACGAGGACGCGGACGCGAAGCCGGACACCCCCGCTGCCAACCTGCCGTCCTTCCTGTCCATGTGCCGGTATGCCGCCGCCCTGGAGCCGGTGGCGCAGCTGCTGAACAGGGAGAGGTATGAAAAGGCCGTGCAGGGGTTCGGTACCCCGGTGGACACCTCCGGGGAGGACTTCGGATGGCTTTCCCGGCTGGCGACGCACCCGAAGACCGGCAGGCCGCTGGCAACGGTGGACAACGTCCAGGCGATCATTGAGAACGACCCGTTGCTTAAGGGGCGGATCTACCATGACGACTTCAGCGACCGGCCCATGGTGTGCGGGCAGCTGCCGTGGGAGAAGTTCGCATTTGACGGCAGGCACCGCCTGTGGAGGGACCAGGACGATGCGGGGCTGCGGGGCTATATGGAGTCCCACTATGGCATCGGGACAAAGAACAGCGTGCTGGACGGCTTCGCGGTGTACGCCCTGAACCACAGGGTCAATTTCCTGAAAGACTACCTGACGAGTCTTCGCTGGGATGGCGTACCCCGGGTGGACACCCTGCTGGTGGACTATTTCGGGGCGGAGGACAATACATACTCCCGGGAGGCGATACGGAAATGCCTGGCGGGGGCTATTGCAAGACTGCTGTCCCCGGGCGTCAAGTTTGACCAGATGCTGATCCTGGTAGGGCCACAAGGCGCTGGGAAGAGCACTTTCTGGAGGATGCTGGGAATGAGGTGGTATACGGAGTCCCTGTACACGTTTGAGGGAAAGGAGGCGGCGGAGCTGCTGCAGGGGTACTGGATCGTGGAGTGCGGCGAGCTGGCCGGCATGACGAAGTCCGAGCGGAATGCGGTCAAGCAGTTCATAAGCAGGTGCGAAGATACCTACAGGGCGGCGTATGGGCGGAGGACTGAAAACTATCCCCGGCGCTGTCTGCTGGTAGGGACAACCAATGAAAAGGAATTTTTGAAAGACGAGACCGGGGAGCGCCGTTTCTGGCCTGTGGACCTGGCAAAACACCCGCCGCGGAAAGACCCGCACCGCGACCTGCCGGGGGAAGTGCCGATGATCTGGGCGGAGGCCCTGCAGGTGTACCTTGGAGGGGAGTCCCTATTATTGTCGCAGGAGGCGGAGATGCTGGCCAAGGAGTCCCAGGAATGCCATAAGGAATCGGATCCCAATGAGGGGGTCATAGCCGAATTCCTGCAGAAGAAAGTGCCCGCGGGGTGGTACCAGAAGAGCCTTGCGGACAGGAGGAACTGGCTGGACAACGCGTTCAACCAGCAGCAGGCGGACGAAAGCCGGCTGGTGTACCGGGACAGGATATGCGCCCTAGAGGTGTGGAACGAGTGCTACAGGCAGTTTACCCGCATGAAGAAGTCGGAGGCCAGGGAGATCAATGCGGCGCTTGGCAGGATGCCCGGGTGGAAACGGGCGGAGCAGCCGTTGCGGTTCGGAAAGGATTACGGGGTGCAGAGGGGCTTTGTAAGGGATGCGGGCGGTTCCCTGCCGTAACAACATGGGGGCAGAAATTGTTGCATCCGGCGTAACAAAAGGCAACATTGTATCATTTGGATGTTATGCCATGAAGCCCGATAAACACTGGATTTACGGAGGGTTATAACATTGTAACATTCTTCTATATATAGATAATATAAAAAGGGAAATAAGGATATATATACCCTTGATACCCTTGATTTATATAAACAATACGCGTGCATGCGCGAGGAAAGAATGTAGCAGGTCGCCGCGCCATGGGGACGGGGCGGACAGGATGGACGATGAAAGGAGATACGGCACGATGAGGGAAAAAGAGATCGAAAAGTACCTGGTGGACAGAGTGGCACAGATGGGGGGCATGGCACTGAAGTTCATCTCCCCGGGATGTACGGGGGTGCCAGACAGGCTGGTGATCCTGCCGGGAGGGAAGATCGGCTTCCTGGAGCTGAAAGCCCCGGGAATGAAGCCCCGGAAAGAACAGGCACACCGGATCCGGCAGCTGTGGGGCTTGAGGTGCTGTGCGGATGTCGCGGACACCAGGGAAGCGGTAGACCTGTATCTGGCGAGCCTGTCAAAGGGGGCCCCGTTTCCAGCCGGGATGTCCCATATGCTGGAAACGGAGGCGCACCAATGATCTTCAGGCCGCACAGCTACCAGAGGTACTGCATCCAGCGGATGCTGCAGGAGCCGGCTCTGGCGTTGTTCCTGGGGATGGGGCTTGGAAAGACGGTCACCACGCTGACCGTCCTGAACGACCTGAAGTACAACCGCTTCCAGATGCGGAAGTGCCTGGTCATAGCCCCGAAGAAAGTGGCAGAGGACACCTGGAGCAGGGAGCGGGGGAAATGGGACCACCTGCGGCTCCTGCGGGTGGTGCCGGTGTTGGGCAGCCTGCAGAAACGGGTCAGGGCACTGGCATCGCCGGGAGATGTGTATGTGATCAACCGGGAGAACGTGACATGGCTGGTGGACCATTACCGGAACGACTGGCCGTTCGACACGGTGGTGATTGATGAGTCCAGCAGCTTCAAGAGCCACCAGGCGAAGCGGTTCAAGGCCCTGCGGAGCATTCGGTGCCACATAGACCGTCTCTACGAGCTGACTGGTACCCCGGCATCCAACGGGTACATGGACCTGTGGGCACAGATCTACCTGCTGGACGGGGGGAGGCGGCTGGGACGAACCATAACGGAGTACCGGAATCAGTATTTTATCCCAGGCAGTCGGAACGCCACCACGATCTTCAGCTACGAGCCCCGGGATGGCGCACAGGGACAGATACAGGAGCGGATCAGGGACATCTGCATTAGCCTTTCCGCGGAGGACTACCTGGAGCTGCCGGAGCGCATGGACAATACCCGGTACATAAAGCTGGATGCAAAGGCCCAGAAAGCCTACGACGAGATGGAGCGGCAGAGGATCTTGGAGTTCGGCGACACGGTGTTGGATGCCGGGAGCGCCGCGGTGCTGAGCAACAAGCTGTTGCAGCTGGGGAACGGGGCCATGTACAACGTGGGGGAGGACGGAAAGCGCCGAGTGGTCGAAATCCACGGCAACAAGGTGGAGGCTTTCATGGAGTTGGTGGAGGAGCTGAACGGGAAGCCGGCGCTGGTGTTCTATAACTTCCAGCATGACCTGGAGAGACTGGAGCGGGCACTGGGGAGGACAAAGCTGAGGGTCAGGCGTCTGGAGGGCAGCCGGGACATAGAGGACTGGAACGGCCACCGCGTGGACATCCTCCTGGCGCATCCCGCGAGCGTGGCCTACGGCCTGAACCTGCAACAGGGCGGCAGCGATGTAGTGTGGTTCGGGCTGAACTGGAGCCTGGAGCTGTACCAGCAGGCCAATGCCAGGCTTCATCGGCAGGGGCAGGAACATACCGTGTTCGTCCACCACCTGGTGGTAGTGGGGAGCGTGGACGAGGACGTCATGGAGGCGCTGGACAGAAAAGGCGACTGCCAGGCAGAACTGCTGGAGTCCTTGAAAGCGAGGGTGGAGAGGATCCAGAGAAAGGGATAGAGGAACGAGGTGATTGGAGATGGATGCGATAGACATATACCAGGACAGCGAGTATAGAATACTGGACGATGCGATCAAGCATGCCATAAAGCGGTCGGCGTGCGATGCGGTGAGGCTGGGGCACCTGCTGCGCCGGATGATGGAGGAGAAGCTTTGGGTGGGGTACTATGACAGCCTTGACAGTTACCTGCGGCAGGAACTGCACATGGACTACAGCATGGCATGCCGGTTCGAGGCGATCAACCGCAAGTATTCCGTTGGTGGCCGCAGCGGCAATATCGATGAGAAGTGGGAGGACTACTCCCAGGGCGTGCTGATCGAGATGCTGAACATGTCGCCGGAGCTGGAAGCAAAAGTGACACCGGACATGACCGTCAGGCAGGTCAGGGAAATAAAGCGGCAGGCACGGCGGGAGAAGCAGAAAAGAAAGGCAGAAACGGAAACGGTGGTCGCTGCAGAGGGTGAGGCCCCGGAAGCATGCAGCATCTCGGCGGAGGTGCCGGTACAGGAGACCGATCCTCTGACTGAAAGCGAGGAGGACGGCAATGGGGCGGAAGCCTTTCCTGCAAAGGATGAAGTGCCGGATGCGGAATACAGGGAGCTGGATCCTGTGGAGGAAGTTGCGACGTCGCAACTTCCGGAACTGGGGAAGCCGGACAGGAGACAGAGCCAATATCTGGACGACTTCGCAGAGATCTTCATCACTTCCAAGCATGACTGGATGCTGGCCGACTTTGAGGGCAGGGTGATGGATGTTACAAAGTCCCCGGAAGAGATCAGAAAGCATCTGGGAGAGAACGAAAAGACATGGTACTTTTCGTCAGGAAAGGATAAGGCGGCCCACATCAACATGTTCGACGGCTATGTACAGTTGTGGGACGGCAGGGGGAACCATATGGGGGACTTCGACTGGTTCTATCTGGCAGCATCCATCCAGCGGATGTGGAACGATGTGAGTCTGGAAATGGCAGATAGGCGGGCAGATGTGGAATCGTGTGAGGGGGACGGTGAGGGCGCTGAAGACGTATCCAGGACGGAACCAGATGACGGCATTACGGATGAGCTGGCAGAGGTGAAGAGGATACTGGCCAAGGAGCAGAAGATGCTGGACGATTTCCTGGAGATATCGGCGGAAGATGGAAGCGTCCTGGAAAACCAGATGTTCAAGCGGCAGACCGTCATAGTGGAAGCCCTGACGGCCATGGCGTGCCGCATGGAGGAGACAGAGGCCGGGCCGGAGCCGGAGGGGAGGCAGCAGCCACCACTGCCGCTTCTGAAAAACAACGACCAGCGAAAGGAATGGCTGGAGTCCTATAAGGACTGGGGACTCTGGTACCGGGACGACAACATAGGGGTGGACTACTACAAATACGATTTTGAGAACGGCGCCAGGCTGATTGTGGAGGTGTACCAGGAGGAGGCTACAAGATACTATGATGCCCATGAGTCCAGATTCCTGCATCTCGTGGGCGGGCCGGAGCCGCAGAAAGGGCAACATGGAATCTGCAAGTGGCAGCGGCATAAAAAGTATACCAAGTACCCAAACAGCGAGACGGAACTGGTGGAGTTCCTGAAAGAGCTGCAGAAGAAAGGAGGCACAGTACAATAATGAGTAGGCTAACACAGAAAGAAACGTCCGGTAGATGGCAGATGAAAGGAGTCCCATGGGAACGGCTGGGGGCAGGGCAGATGATTACGGAGGGGGTCAGTCAGGCACTGTACGGATGCCTCTGCAAGCTGAAAGATTATGAGGACAGTGGGATGAGCCCAGACCAACTTGAAAGCTGGCAGCACGAACTGACTGACATGGCGGTCCAGGCCTGTGACAAGCTGTGCCGCCACCCGCGGGAGATAGCAGTTCAGGAAGACCTGGATGCTATCTGTGAGAACTGCCTGATCAATGCATGCGTAGACCGCATATATGTTGGAGAATGATCGGAAAGGAGATTTAAGTGAATGTTAATGACGAAAGCAAAGTTATTTGGATTGTATCAGTTGGTGTATGGAACGGTAAAGTTCTTGACGTACAAATAAAAGTTATTGAAAAGAACCTTTTTATTGGCTCTACATCGAATGGAGATGGGACTGCAGATGTTTGCTTATATCCGTCAAAAGAAGAGTATGAAAAATGCGGATATGATAAGCAAAAGGTGCTTGAAATGATTAAAAAATCAAGTTGGCATGAAGCGGATATTTTAAGACATGTTTTTGGCGTTACAACGTTAAGATATCCATCACCCATGGCAAAGATCACTGCAAGCCATACAGGGAAGCAAGTGGAACATAGCGAAAAAGCTGGTTGAACTGATACCGCCGCATAAAAGCTATGTGGAGCCGTACTTTGGCAGTGGTCTGGATGAACTATGAGTGTGGTGCGCAGATGGCATTGGGAGGAGCCAAATGATCGAGACGTGGAAAGACATACCTGGATATGGCGGGAAGTACCAGATAGACCAGGAGGCGAACGTGCGGCGCGTGTACGCCTCCGGCAGGACGCGGGCGATGACCCCGTACCACAGGAAGATGAGCGGGAGCCAGCGCCTCGTGGTGAAGCTGACCAGCAACGGGAAGTCGAAAGAGGAAGTGCTGATGAGGCTGGTGGCCCTGGCGTTCCTGGGGCCGCCGCCCAGAGGGTGCGTCCCCTACCACAAGAACGGCTGCCAGTCCGACAACTACCTGAACAACATCGCCTACATAGATAAGCGCGAGCTGGGGAGGATGACGGGGGCCATGTCCGCCAGGAGGCCGGTGGCGAAGATCGACAGGGATGGATCTGTGGTGGAGGTGTATCCGTCTGCGAGGGAGGCGGCCAGGAAGAACTACATGAGCTACCAGACAGTGATGGACAGATGCAACGGAAAGGTGAAAGGCGCGTTCGCGCCAGATGGATATGCCTATGCATGGGACGACAGCGAAGTCAGCATAAGGAGGACCATGCAGAAAATAGGGGAGGGGAAATGGAGCATAGGGAGAGACAGCAGCGTTATGACGACTACATAGAGAGGGCAAGCCAGGCGGCCACGGCTGCCTGGCGCAGGGTTCCGTATCATCTGGAATACCTGAGGAGGCATGGGAGCCCGCTGGCTCCTGCAGGGAACCTGGATTCAGAAAAGGAAAGAGGGGCATAGCAAGAAACAGAAAAAAGCGGCAGACCCACTCGCCAAAGTTACAGTCTACCGCCACCACCTAAGGCTATCTTATCACAGATGCCCGCCTTAGGCAAGACCAAAGGAGGGATTTTGCATGGATAAAAATATGCTCATAAACGACATCGTATACGAGATGTCGCCGAACCTTACGAAAGAACAGATAGACAGGCTGAAGATTACGATGCTGGTGAAGATGCAGAATTGTGAAGTGAGCGAGATGCAGTGCCTCCCGGCCGTCAGCACATACGACAACGACTGGATCATACAACGGTTCCGGATAGATAGCATCGCCAAGGGGACAGGGGGTTCCACGATCACCCAGTACATTATTGCCGTGCGCAGGTTGTTCCGGGAGACGGGCAAGCACTACAGCCAGATCACCGGCCAGGACGTGACGGACTACCTGGCGGTCAGGCAGTACAGGGACAAGATTAGCGCCAACTACAAGGCGACCCTGCGCAGGTACTTCTCCGCTTTCTTTACATGGGCTTATAAAAAGCACCACATCGGCAGCGACGTCATGGCGGACGTGGATCCGCTTAAGTCAGTCGTCAAGCGCAAGGACTGCCTTACGGAGGATGAGGTGGAGAGCATCCGGGAGTCGAACATGATGATAAAGGAAAGGGCGATCTTCGAACTGATGGTATCTACGGGGCTAAGGGTAGGAGAGATCGCGCTACTAAAAGTATCGGACGTAGACCTTATCCACAAGAGGGTATCAGTGTATGGGGAGAAGACCAGGCAGTACCGCACGGCCATGCTCACCATCAAGGCGGCCAGGGCGATTGGACGGTACCTGGAAGCCAGGCCGCAGGATTCGGAGGCGCTGTTCGTGTCGGACAGGAAGCCGTATGGGCAGATGCGAAATCCGGCGATCGAAAAAGTGGCCAAGAGGATAGCGAGGAGGGTTGGGATCACGCGATTGAGCGCCACGGTGCATGTGTACAGGAAAACATTTGTCACCGCATTGTACCGCAAGACCAAGAATATCCTGATGGTGAGCAAGCTGGCCGGGCACGCGAATACGGATACAACCGTCAAGTATTATTTGATTGATGACCTGGACGACATGCAGCATGTATATAACATTGCTAATGGATAGTTGCACCGGTGCAACCGGGAGCGGGAGGAGGTTTTTGCATTGGACAAAGCGATTCTGCAGGACTACATAGATGCCTGTGAGCTGGTGAAAGAGACGGAGGCCGAGATACGGAAGCTGAACCGGAAGAAGAGGACGGTCGTCCAGACTAACGTGAAAGGCTCCTCCCCGGACTTCCCTTACATAGAGCAGCACTTCAGGATACAGGGTACTACATTCACCGTTAAGGACGACAGCCACCTGCGGTACGAGGAGAAAGCCCTGGCGCAGCGAAAGGCCAGGGCCGAGGAGGTCAAGCACCAGGTAGACGAGTGGCTGCTGACGGTTCCGATACGGATGCAGCGGATTATAAGATACAGGTACCTGGAGGGGATGACATGGGAGCAGGTGGCCGCGCGGATGGGGAGGAGGGCTACGGCGGACAGCGTCAGGATGGAACTGAATAATTTTTTAAAGTAATTTCGTTTTTTTCGCTTTTTTCGTTTTCAATGTGGTAATATGGTATCGTGTCGTAGTAGACAGGGAAGAGGCATGGCAGAGAGCCGTGTCTTTTTCTGTTGAAAAAAAGGGTATTGTGTAGAAGACGGAAAGGTGGTAAGATAATATGAAAATACGAATGGAGGTTTTTGGGGGAATGAGATTGTACAATACCTATTATCTATGCAAAGAATATATTGACGATATAAAGGAATTGGAATATAAAACTATAATTACTGGTTCTTCATATGAATTGCAGAACTGGGAGAATTGCAAAAAGGGAATGACTGTTATTAGGCAGATTCCTTTTTTAAAGTGGTATGTAGATGATTTTTATGAGTCAGTTCCTGTATTTACCAGAGAAGACGAGAATCCGAAGATAGATAGCGATACAAGGAATGGACTTATTTCTAAACAAAAGAGCCTTATTAAAAAAATGGAGACAGTAATTGAACTGTATGAATCTCTGGATATAGGGGCGAATGAAAATGGTATCGATGTAAAGATACCATCATGTGATTCCTTGAAAGAATATACGGCTTATCTAAAAGAACTGGATTTTGTATTCAGTCAGTGTCCGTTTTTACGGCATAGTGAGGGAGAGATTAAATTCAGGACGGTAGACGTAGGCTCGCAATGGCTTACTTTTCTGATTGCGGCCACAGCTGGAACCGCAGCCGTAAGCTATATTTTAAATAATCTTGCAATATTGGTGGACAAGGCTGTGCAGGTAAAATCGCATTTGCTTAGCCTGAAACAGCAAGAGGAAATACTACGGAGCCAGAAACTCCAGAATGATATATTAGAAACAAGTGTAGAAAGCTTCAAGTTGTTGAAGTCGCATTATCTGTCAGAGGCCGTGAAAGAAATTGAAAATATGAACGAGGAATCCCGGTTAGAAAATGGGGAGGAGAGAGGGAAAGCAGAAAAGAGTCTTGAAAAACTATGCGATCTGCTTGACAAGGGTGTGGAGATTTATGCATCTATTGATGCTGATCGACAGATACAGATGTTGTTCCCTGCCTTGGGAGGAAATGTAGAACTGCCGGATAATATTCTAAAATTGTTAGAGGATAAGAAAGAGGGATAGCCGCGGCTGTCCTTTTTCTCATATCCAAAAACGAAACGAATGAGAGGTGGTGATGGTTGGGTGAAGAGATAAGGAACCAGGCCTTTGAGGACTACAAAAAGGGCATGAAATATAAGGATATCGCAGAAAAGTATGGCGTCAGCCTTTCTGCGGTAAAGTCCTGGGCAACAAGATACTGGAAAAAAGATGGTTGCAACCAGGACGAAAAAAAGTTGCAACCAAAAAAGAAAAAGGTTGCAACCAGAACCAAAGGGGCGCAGCCGGAGAACCGGAATGCAGCCGGCCATGGCGGGACGGGGCCGCCCGGAAACAAGAACGCATTAAAGACGGGAGAGTTCGAGGCTCTCTTTTTTAATACCCTGGAACCGGAAGAAAGGCGTCTCATAGTTGCCATGCCCACGGACAAGGAGAGCCTGCTGCTCCATGAAATACAGCTGCTCACCGTAAGGGAGAAGCGGATGCTGCAGCGGATAGAGGATGTCCGCACGGCAGCGGAGTCCGGAAAGGATGGGGAATCTGTCCCGGGTATGACCATTGTCAAGCGTCAGTCCGGCATCGACAAGGACAAGGAGACCGACCTGAAAGAGTATCAGGGAAAGCTTGGACAGATCCAGGCCATTGAGGATGCCCTTACCCGCGTGCAGGCCAGGAAACAGAAAGCGATCGACTCCCTGCACCGCTTTGGGTTCGATGAGGCCAGGCTGGAAATGGAATTGCTGAAACTTGAAATCATGTCTGCGAAACTAGGAGGCCAGGATACGGATCCGGCTGATGATGGCTTCCTGGATGCGCTGAATGCCGAGGCAGGTGCCCTGTGGGGAGACATCGATGGAGATTAGGGAACGCATTGCAGGCCTGAAGCAGAGGATGCAGCAGATAAAGCAGAACCGGCAGAAACTGAACCGGATGCAATTCTTCAAGTTCAAGCCTTTCTCGGAAAAACAGAAGCAGATACTGACATGGTGGATGCCGGACAGCCCAGTGAAAGACTATGACGGCATCATAGCGGACGGAGCTATCCGATCGGGAAAGACGGTCTGCATGTCGCTGTCTTTTGTGTTCTGGGCGATGAGCGGCTTCTCCGGCCAGAACTTCGCGATGTGCGGCAAGACCATAGGTTCTTTCCGCCGAAACGTGCTCTTCTGGCTGAAGCTGATGCTCCGCAGTCGCGGCTACCGGGTGTCCGACCATAGAGCCGACAACCTGGTTGAGATAAGCCGTGGGGATGTAACGAACTATTTCTATATCTTTGGTGGAAAGGATGAACGGAGCCAGGACCTGATACAGGGGATCACATTGGCGGGCGTGTTCTGTGACGAGGTGGCGCTGATGCCAGAGTCTTTCGTCAACCAGGCCACGGGCCGCTGCTCCGTCACGGGTTCCAAGTATTGGTTTAACTGCAATCCGGACGGCCCCTACCATTGGTTCAAGGTTAACTGGATCGACAAGGCCATCGGATATCTGGGCGGGAAAAAGGCTGCGGCCCTCCGGGAAAAGGCTCTTCGGGAGGGAAAGGATCCTGACCTGAAGAAGCTGCTGTATGTCCATTTCACGATGGACGACAACCTGAGTCTGTCAGAGGAGATCAAGGCCAGATACCGCTCCGTGTATTCCGGCGTGTTCTTCAAGCGGTACATCCTTGGTCTGTGGGTGATGGCCGAGGGCATCATCTATGACATGTTCGATGCAGACCGGCATGTGATGGACATTGCCGACGTGGCCCTGCCGGAGGAGCCGGAATATTATGTGTCCTGCGACTATGGTACCCAGAACGCCACGGTCTTCCTGCTCTGGGCGAAAGACATAAAAGGGAAATGGGTCTGTATCCGGGAGTATTATTATAGTGGGCGGGATGAGCAGAACCAGAAGACGGACAGCAGGTTTGCGGATGATTTGAAAAAATGGCTTGATGGAATACATCCGGAAAAGATAGTGGTGGATCCATCGGCGGCCTCTTTCATTGCGGAACTGAAAGGGCGGGGCTACCGGATCCGGAAAGCGGCGAACGATGTGGCTGACGGCATCCGGTATGTTGCATCCCTCCTGTCCCTGAATAAGATTGCGGTATGCAGCTGCTGCGAGAATACGGTCAAGGAGTTCGCGTCCTACATATGGGATGCGAAAGCGGCGGAGCGCGGCGAGGACAAGCCGGTCAAAAAGTCCGACCACTGCATGGATGCCTTAAGGTATTTTGCATATACGGTCATCCGAAAGCCGAACGGGATGTCCATCCTGAAATAGGGAGGTGCTTTTGCATAATGGAACTGGAAGTGATGAAGAAGCTGATAAAGAGGTACGAGCCCCGCCATAGCCTTTTTGCCAGAATGTGTGAGACGGCGGAACGCTATTACCGCAACAAGACAGATATCTTCCTGCAGCAGAAAAAGGAGGATGAGGAGGGACATCCAATGCGGAACGCGGACAACCGGATTCCCCATAATTTCCACGGGCTGATCGTCAACCAGAAAGCATCATATGCCTTTACGGCGCCGCCGCTCTTCAATGTGGGCGGAGTGGCAGCGAACCAGAAAGTCATGGATGCCCTGGGGGATGAATATAAAAAAGGCTGCATGGAATTATGCGTGAATGCGGCCAACTGCAGCATTGCCTGGGTACATTACTGGCGTGGGGACAACGGTTTTGAATGGGCGGTCGTGGACAGCAAGGAGATCATCCCCGTGATGTCCAGGAAGCTAAAAAGGAAGCTGATGGGCGTCTTCCGGGCATATACGGATATTGATGAGACAAACGGGGACACCTATATGATATATGAGTACTGGACTGAGACGGAGTGCCAGGCATTCCGCCGCAGGATAGGGGATTCGGTGGATGAGGGCCTGCTCTACTACGACATGTTCACGGATCCGGAAACCGGCGAGATGACAGCGCTGTATCGGCATGATATGGAGGAGGTGCCGTTCATCCCATTCCGGAACAACAATATTGATACGGATGACTTGGTAAATATTAAGCCGCTGATTGATGTCTATGACAAAGTCTTCAGCGGCTTCGTCAATGACTTGGACGATATCCAGGAGTTGATATTCATCCTAGTGGGGTATGGCGGACAGCAGCTGAATGGGTTCCTCCAGGACCTGAAAAAGTATAAGACCATCAAGCTGGATGCCGACGAGGGCTCCGATGCGAGGACGCTGAGCATAGAGATTCCGGTGGAGGCCCGGAACGCGGTGTTGGAAGCCACCAGAAAGGCAATTTTCGAGCAGGGGCAGGGGTTCGACCCGCAGCCGGAGAACTTCGGCAACCAGAGCGGCGAGGCCCTGAAGTTCATGTACGCCATGCTGGAGATGAAGACCGGACTGATGCAGACCGAATTTGAGACCGGATTCGCGAAGCTGGTCAGGGCAATATGCCGCTTTCACGGCCTGCAGTGCGATAAAATCGTACAGGTATGGACCAGGACGTCCATCAAGAACGATACGGAGTTGGCCCAGATATGTCAGCAGAGTATTGGTATCGTGTCAAGGAAGACGATTCTGGCAAGCCATCCGCTGGTGGAGGACGTGGAAGAGGAGCTGAAGCAGCTGGCGGCCGAGGAGAAAAAGGAGCAGGAAAAGGCGGAGCAGTATGGGGAGGCTTTTGGCACTGCCGGAAAGGGAGATGGGGGAGGCGAGGATGGTGTAGATAAGTATGGAGAATAAAAGATACTGGGCTGAGAGGTTTGCGCAGTTGGAAGCGTCCCAGCATGACGCATCGGAAAGGCTGGTGGAAGAGATCCAGCGGCAGATGCGCAGGGCAGAGGCGGAGATCGGAAAGAAGATTGATGCCTGGTACGGACGGCTGATGGCAAACAATGGAGTGTCCATGGCAGAGGCAAGGCGGCTCCTGAACAATAAGGAACTGGAGGAATTTCGCTGGGACGTAAACGATTATATCAAATATGGCCAGGAGAACGCGCGCAACCAGAAGTGGATGAAGCAGCTGGAGAACGCATCGGCCAGGGCGCACATCAGCCGGCTGGAGCAGCTAAGGATCCAAGTGCAGCAGGAGGCGGAAAGGCTGTATGGAAATTACCTGGACAGGGTAGACTGCCATATCAAGTCCCTGTATGAAGAGGGATTCTATAAGACCGCCTATGAGGTACAGAAAGGCATCGGTGTCGGATGGAATCTGTCCGGTGTGGATCCTGGTAGGCTTGAAAAGATCATCAGGAAGCCGTGGGCGGCAGATGGCAAGAACTTTTCGGAGCGCATATGGAGCAGCAAACAGCAGCTGATCGAAAATGTACATACCTCGCTGACGCAGATGTGCATCCTGGGGCAGTCCCCTGACAGAGCGCTCGACTCCCTTTCCAAAGCTATGCGGACATCTAAGAGCCAGGCAGGGAGGCTCATTATGACGGAGTCCGCTTTCTTTGGATCGGAGGCCAGGAAAGACGGCTTCCGGGAACTGGGGGTGGAGCAGTATGAGATTGTTGCAACACTAGATTCCGCTACCTCTGAAATCTGCCGGGAGATGGACGGAAAGGTGTTCTCCATGTCGGAGTATGAGTCGGGCTCCACGGCGCCGCCGTTCCATGTATGGTGCCGGACGACCACGGTTCCGGCCTTTGGGGACGAGTTTGACCATATCGGAGAACGGGCCGCGAGGAACCCGGAGACGGGGAAGACTTATTATGTGCCGGCGGATATGACGTATCAAGATTGGAAAGCTTCTTTTGTTGACAACGGAGACAAGTCAGGCTTGCAAGGGATTAGACCTGATGATAAAATTAGTTCCATGAATGATATTACACAGGAATGGACAAGGACAAAAGGAATAAAGGGCAGTGTAGCTGAAAAGCAGGAATACACGGTCAACGGCACTACATACCAGGTGGATGGGAAACACGTCATACTTCGACCGACCGCCCAGGAAAGAGAGATTGCAGACGTGCTGGGCAGAAAGTATGGGAAAAGAGTTGAGCATGTGCCACAAGTGGTTTTTCCGCAAGGCATACAGACTCCGGACTATCTAATAGATGGGGAGCGGTTCGATTTGAAATCTCCAACTGGCAGAGGGAAAAATCTTCTTTATGGGATGATTGCAAAGAAAAAGGAGCAGTCGCACAATTTCATCATCGACATAACGAACTGCCCTTTGAGCGTGGAGGAATTGGAAGAACAGGCAGAGAGGTTATATGGTTCATGGAGGGTCAGCTTTCTGGAAAAACTTGTTTTTATGAAAAATCGTGAAATCGTGAAAGTATTGAGCAGAAAGTAAAAGAACCGTTCATAGGGCCAATCAACTAATTCCGAAGAATTAGGACACAGGGGCCCGAGGACGGTTCTTCCTTACTTAGTTTATACCACATCTCTAAAAAAAATACAAGGGAAAATGTGGATGGAAATCGAAAAGACCATCTTCCCGCCCGGTCAACCGATTCAATGAATCGGGACAAATGGGGGCAGGAGATGGCCTTTGCTTAATTAGTTTATACCACATCCACAGAAAAATGCAAGGAAAAAGCATCTGGCAACGGTTTTTTCATGCCTTTTCTGATTGAGTATTCTACCCATCTATTGTATAATTTTGGTAAAATTATATGAAAGGATGTGTGGCTTAATGCGTGATGATGTTAAAGAATTATTGGAGAAATATGAAATTAGTTCTTTTGGCAACAAAAAGAATATTGAAAAGGCGGAAGAAAAGTTACAGGTAGGGGAAACTGTAACGCTTGTATTACCTACTAATGCGGTCTTATATACAGTGAATACTGGGAAAAAGAAAAAGTTGCCGGGAGTCTTTCTGCTGACAGACAAAAGAATATTATTTTGCTATAAGGCTGGGGTTTCTGAAGCAGTAGACACAATTAGTTTATCAGAAGTAAAATCAGTAGACTATTCAGGCAATGGGATTTCAGGTGGACATATTATAATTCATGCCTTAACAAAGTCGCTTGATATATTAGTAACTTATAAGAAGAAAGTAATGCAGGAGATGGTGGACACAATTAATAAAGCGGTGTTTGAATATGGGCATTATGTACAAACTCCTGAATCGAATGATAATATTCTACAAATTGAAAAGCTACATGAGTTATATGAAAAGGGTATTGTCACACGAGAAGAATTTGAGGAAAAAAAGCGGCAGTTGTTAGGATTATAAAAAATAGGACTTGACTTTTGTGGGAACATATTATAGTATTTATGTGTGAACAAAAGTGAGGTGATGAAATGAGTCCACGCACTGGCAGACCGACAGATAATCCTAAAACAACAGAGATTAAAGTTAGGGCGACAAAGGAAGATAGAGAAAAACTCTTGTATTGTTGTGAAGAGACTGGAAAGACCCAATATGAAGTTGTTATGGAAGGGATTGATAAGGTATACCAGCAAATAAAAAAATAGAGCGTTGCCCCTCGCAAAGTCGCAAACGCTCTATCAACACAGAGGTTTCCCATCTGATAAATCTATCATATCAGAATGGTAAGCTTCTTTCAAGAACAATTTTTGAAAGGAGATTTTTATGCGTAAAAGTGGGATTAATGCAGTAAAACAGCTCGGGGGGTATTTCCCAACGAGGAAGTATTTCAGGAGATTTATAGTGAGTGCATTGAAGACCAGTCACAGGCATCTGAAGCCGTCAGGAGCAGCTACAGGGAGATGATAGAAGCGTTTGAGGAATACCTGAATGCGACACAGGAGGATATGTTCCGCTATGCCTACCAGTGCGGCTATAAGGCAGCAGTGATAGCTTTCGGGAAAGGCGGTGCGGCGTGATGGGCGAAATAATGAAAACAGCAATAGTTTCCACGGAAGTCGCGCAGATGGTGGGAAAACAGCATGGTGATTTGTTGAAAGATATCAGGAGATATATTGAGCAATTAGGAAAAGGGAAAATTCCCTTATCCGATTTTTTCTCGGAATCAACCTATGTGACAGAGCAGAATAGGACAATGCCCTGCTTCCTCGTCACCAAGAAAGGCTGTGAGTTCATCGCCCACAAGCTGACTGGCCAGAAAGGCACAGAGTTCACCGCCCGCTACATAAACCGGTTCCATGAGATGGAAAAGGACTTGATGACCCCTCAGCCAGCGGAAATCCCGATTGAAGAAGTGGCCAGCTATCTGAAAGTGATGGACAGGGTCGCGTTCAGGCAGAACCTGGCTCCGTACAAGATAGCCGAGAATTTTAAAAAGGTATCCGAACAGTTCGGGGTGCAGCTCACGGCGGACTTCGTAAAGGTTCCAGAGTATGAGCAGATGTCTCTTGATTTTGGAAAGGGAGGTGGCGCGGCATGAACAAACACAGTTTACTAATAGAACTGGATGAAATCCACTACAAATATGTACGCCTGACATCCCTGATCTGTTTGTTGCAGATGATGACTGCCGAAATGATAGACGTTGCAGGAGTGCCGGAAGATAGTATTACGAATGCCCTGTTTGAGATTGAATTGGGGATGGATGAAGCAAATAGCAGACTGAAAAAACTGATCGAGCAAAAAGAAAATGTAGTATAAAACAATGGTAAATGGGACGCCTTTCCGATGGAGGGGCGTTCTTTTTATACAAAAATTCAGAAATGGAAAGGAGAGGCAATGAAGAAAGAGGAATTTATAGCCCTGGGCATCAGCGAGGAGCTGGCGGCCAAGGCGGAGGCGGCATCCCAAAAGGAGCTGGAGGGGTATGCCGCAAAGGAGCAGCTTGACACGGCGAATGCCGAGAACAAGACCCTGAAGCAGTCCGTGGCTGACCGGGACAAGCAGCTGGAGGAGCTGCGGAAGTCCAGCGGAGACAACGCGGATCTGAAGAAGCAGATCGAAGAGCTCCAGAAAGCGAACAAGGAGGACGCCAAGAAGCATGCCGATGAACTGAAAGAGCTCCGCCTCACGAATGCCATAAAGCTGGCCGTGGCCGGCAAGGTGCACGACGAGGATATGGCCGCGGCTCTGTTCGACCGGTCGAAGCTGGTCCTGGCAGAGGACGGCAAGGTGGCAGGGCTGGAGGAGCAGCTGAAGTCCATCAGGGAGGCGAAAGGGTTCTTGTTCAAGGCGGCCGGCCCCGGCCAGGGATACGATCCTGCCGGAGGCGGAAGCGGCGGGACGGCGAACCCTTTCGCCAAGGACACGTTCAACCTGACGGAGCAGGGGAAGATGCTTCGGGAGAACCCGGCGCAGGCCAGGGAGCTGGCAGCGGCGGCAGGGGTGAGGCTCTGAGAAAGAAAAAGGAGAAAGAGAGGTAAAAAGACATGGCTATCACAAAAATTGCGGACGTAATCGTGCCGGAGCTCTTCAATCCGTATGTCGTAAACAGGACGATGGAGCTGTCCGCGCTGTTCCAGTGCGGCATCGTGACCAACAACGCAGAGTTCGACAGGCTGGCCAGCGAGGCGGCCAGGACCCATAACATGCCGTTCTTCGAGGATCTGAACGGGGAGTCGGAGCCTACCCTGGAAGACAAGAAGATGACCCCGGCGAAGATCGGGTCCAACAAGGACGTGTCCACCACGATCTTTCGGCAGAAGATGTGGGCATCCACCAACCTGGCGGCGGCTCTGGCAGGCTCCGACCCGATGAAAGCGATAGGCGACCTGGTGGCGGCGTTCTGGGCGCGCGACATGCAGAAAGAGCTGATCGCGCTGCTGACAGGGGTGTTCGGGACAGTGCCCGCCTCCGAAGACGGCACCAAGGAGGCCGAGACCCGGATGCAGAACCATATCCTGGACTTGGCATCCATGACGAAAGCGGAAAGCAAGCTGATCAGCGCCGCGGCCATCATTGACGCCTGCCAGCTTCTGGGGGACGCCCAGAGCCAGCTGACGGGGCTGGTGATGCATTCCGCCACGAAGAGCTACTTGAAGAAAAAGGAGCTGATCGAGACCCATAGGAGCTCAAACAACGTGGAGTTCGACACCTACCAGGGGAGGCGGGTCACGGTAGATGACGGCTGCCCGGTGGACAAGGACGGCGTGTATACCACTTACCTTTTCGGTAATGGCGCGGTGGCAATGGGGAACGGCTCCCCTGTGGGGCATGTGGCCACGGAGACGGATCGCGACAAGCAGACCGGCGCCGGCATCGACTACCTGATCAACCGCAAAGCTTTCATCCTCCATCCCCGCGGGATTGCCTATACCGGGGCGGTCCGTGAGCATGTGGAGACGCCCACCCGCGCGGAGCTGGCAATGGCTGCGAACTGGAAGCCGGTATATGAGAGCAAGCAGCTGCGCATCGTGGCGATTAAGCACAAAGTCGCCTAGAGAAAGGGGAACCGATGGAGAATGGGAATCTGACGGAAGTGTGCGCGAACCTGGAGGGAATGGGGTCAGCATTGCCGGAAGCTTTCTGCCGGATGGTTGCCATGCGGCTGGAGCTTCTAGGCTATACGACATGGGACGCGCAGGGACTGTGGAACCTGGCGTTCAGTGTCAAGAAAGCAGAGCAGGAGGTGCTGGATTACTGCCATATCAATGAAATGCCAAAGAGCCTCTATCCCATGCTCTGCGACAGGTCATGCGGGCAATTCCTGTATGGCATGAAGCAGTCAGGCAGACTGGAGGTCGAGGGGATCGACCTGTCCGGAATCCTCACGTCTCTGTCGGAGGGCGATGTGAAAGTGGAGTTTGACAAGGGCGCGTCCGATGAGGCTCGGCTGGATGCCCTGCTAGGGGCGCTGATGGGTTCCGGAAAGGAGCAGCTGGCATGCTATCGAAAACTCAGGTTCTGAAAGCACGCAAGGCAATAGAGAGGATGTACACGGGCACCTGCAGGGTCACAGAGCACCAGAAAGTGAAGAGCGAAACATCCAAGCTCGTGAGTTATTGTGACAAAGTGGTCCTGGAGGACCAGCCCTGCAGACTGTCCTTTCAGAGATCGGATCCTACACAGCAGACGGAATCGGCGGCAGGCATCGAACAGGTCATCAAACTATTTTTGGCACCGGAGGTCACGGTCAGGCCGGGGTCGAAAGTGACGGTGACGCAGGACGGCGTTACGGCGGACTATAAGCGCAGCGGCGTCCCTGCGGTCTATCCAACGCATCAGGAGATCGTCCTGGAGCTGTTTGAAAGGTGGGCATGACATGGGAAAGATGGGGAGGTTCAGCTTTGAGGGCTTGGAAGACCTGCAGAGGGAACTGAAAGAACTGGACAGGGAGACGGATGCTTTCCTGCAGTCCTGTGCAAAGGAACTTGCGGCCAGGCTGCTGCGAATGGTGGTGAAGCGCACTCCGGTGGGCGAGTACGGAAAAAGTTATGTGACTGATACGGACGGTAGCCATGTAAGATACAAAGCGGGGAAAAACAAGGGCAAGGTTAAGCGGGTGACCGTAAAGAAAGGCGGTACATTGAGGCGGGGGTGGACGGCTGGTGGTTCGGCCAAGGGATATGGCGATTTGCTGGCCGTCCATCATTTTGGAGACACATACGCCATCGAAATCGTGAACCCGGTAGAGTACGCAAGCTATGTCGAGTATGGGCACAGGACGGCAAATCATAAGGGCTGGGTCAAGGGGCATTTCATGATGACAATATCCGAGCAGGAGCTGCAGTCTATTGCCCCGCAGATTCTGGAACGTAGGATCAGGGAGTTCCTAGGAGGTGTCGCGAAGTGATAGTTTCGATCATGGAGGCGGTCAGCGCCGCCTTGGACGCCGAATTCGGTGAGGGATACGAAGCCTACATTGAGGAGATGCCCCAGGACATGGACGGGCACAGCTTCTTCATCCAGTGCCCGAACCCGACGAATAAGCTCTTCAGGGGCAGGAAGTACTTCCGGCGCAACCAGTTCTGTGTGCAGTATTTCCCGCTGTCAGAGGATGACAGGAACCGGGAGTGTCATACCGTGGGGGAACGGCTCTTTTCATGCCTGGAATATCTGGAGATGGACGGCAGTCCAGTCAGGGGCACAAATATGAAATATGAAGTGATTGACGGCGTCCTCCACTTTTTCGTGAACTATGACATGTTCGTCTACAGGAGAGGCGGGCCCATTCCGGTCATGGAGGAGGTTGCCGCCGAAACCCATGTGAAAGGATAGGTGATGAAATGGCGGGGAAAAAGAAGATGTCCAAAGAGGTGCCGGAGAGCGCCAGGAAAGCTGAGAACGAGTTCTCAAAAGAGCAGCTGACCGCTTCGGCGCGCTTCCGGGAAAGGCGGGACATTCTGGAGGCCCTCCTTGAACCTGGGAGGACGTATACAGTGAAAGGCGCGGAGGAAAAAATCGAAAACTATATGAAAGGTAAGGTGAAATAGGAATGTCTTTAGGAGGAGGCACTTTTGTGGCGCAGAACAAGGAACTTCCGGGCGCCTATATGAATTTTGTCTCAAAGTCCGCTGCCAGCGCGGCCCTTTCCGAAAGGGGCATCGCGACAATGGCCCTTGAACTGGACTGGGGCAGGGATGGAGAGATCTTCGAAGTGACGAACGGAGACTTCCAGAAGAACAGTCTGGAGATCTTCGGGTATGGATATGCCAGCGATAAGCTGAAAGGGCTCCGGGATCTGTTTTTGAACACGCGGACTCTTTATGCATACCGGCTGAACGGGAAAGGGAAGAAAGCGGCGAACGACCTTGCGGAAGCGGCCTATTGTGGCATCCGTGGCAACGACCTGAAGATAACGGTTCAGGTGAACGCCGATGACGAGTCCCTTTTTGATGTAAGGACTATCCTAGGGACGGACGTAGTCGATGAGCAGACGGTTGCCGACGCCGGCGGCCTGACAGACAACAAGTTCCTGAAATGGAAATCCGGGATCACGTTGGCAGCAGCGGCAGCGCTCCCCCTGACCGGCGGTGAGAATGGGACGGTGAGTGGAGCGGACCATCAGACGTATCTTGACCAGGCGGAATCCTATACGTTCAACGCCATGGGGGCAACGGTGACGGAGGAAGCCACCAAAGCATTATATGCGGCCTACAACAGACGGCTGCGCGATGAGATGGGAGTGAAGTTCCAGTTGGTGCTTTATGACTACGCAAAGGCAGATTTCATGGGCGTTATCAGCGTGAACAACAAAGTTCTGGACGAGAGGGAGAGCGCAGCGAGCCTGGTATACTGGGTGACTGGTGCTTCGGCCGGCTGCGCGGTCAACAGGAGCAACCAGAACAGGAGATATGATGGCAGCTTCATGGTAGACACTCCTTACACCCAGAGCCAGCTTAAGGAGGCGATCAAGGCCGGAAAGTTCACGTTCCACCTGGTAGGGACGGACGTCCGGGTGCTGGAGGACGTAAACACCATGGTGACTGTTTCAGACACTATGGGTGACATCTTCAAGGACAACCAGACGGTTCGGGTGAGCGACCAGATCGGCAACGACATCGCGGTGCTGTTCAACACGAAGTACTTGGGCATCGTTCCAAATGATGATGCAGGGAGAATCTCCCTATGGTCGGACATTGTCAAGCACCATGAACAGCTCCAGAAGAGCAGGGCGATTGAGGGCTTCTCCGATGCGGACGTGACAGTGGCTCCGGGAGAGACGAAGAAGTCTGTGGTCGTGACTGACTCAGTGACTGTGGTGAACGCCATGGGCAAGCTGTACATGACCGTGACGGTGGCATAGGAAAGGAAGTGGAAAAATGGATAACGTGACAATGAAAGCCAGTGATACGCTATGCGCCGCCCTGGCAGAGTGCTTCATCACAATTGGGACGCGCCGCTATAACTTCATGCAGGCCATCAACCTGGAGGCCACGTTCAAGAAGAAAAAGACAAAGGTTCCACTTCTTGGCAAGACTGGGAAAGGGAACAAGGCATCCGGATGGGAGGGGACGGGTAAGGCAAAGTTCCATTACAACACCTCTGTCTTCAGGCAGATGATGCTCCAGTACAAGGAGACAGGGGAAGACGTCTATTTTGAGATCCAGATATCAAACGAAGACAAGACTTCCACGGTCGGGCGTCAGACCATTATCCTGATGGACTGCAACATTGACGGCGGCGTTCTGGCAAAGTTTGACGCTGACGGAGACTATCTGGATGAAGAGATGGACTTCACATTTGAGGACTTCAAGATGCCGGAGGCTTTTAAAGACCTGGAGGGCTTCCTTACCAATTAAGCAGTCCTGACCCTCTTATGCGGCTTTTATTTAAGGCCGCATAAGGGGCTTTTTATAGCAAGGAGAAAGCATAAGGAGGAGAAGAAATGTCACAATTCAGTAAATTCATGAAAGCCAATAAGGCAGAGAAGAAGAACGGGTTCTATGCCCCAACTAAGTCCCTCTGTGATGATGATGGAAAGCCTCTTGTATGGGAGTTTCGGCACATCACATCAAAAGAGAACGAGAACATCCGGGACGAATGCACGATCGATGTGCAGGTCACCGGGAAGCCCAACCTTTTCCGGCAGAAGATCAGGTCCGGCCTCTATATCCGGCGAATGATTGCCACCTCTGTGGTCATGCCAGACCTGTACAACAAAGAACTACAGGATTCCTATGGCGTGGCGACTCCGGAGGAGTTGTTGCTCGCCATGGTTGACGACCCGGGGGAATATAACGACCTGGCAAGCTTTGTCCAGAAATTCCAGGGATTCAACGTGACTTTTGAGGACAAGGTGGACGAAGCAAAAAACTGATCGAGGGAGGGGATTGGGAGGCGAACTTTGCCTACTATGCCCTCCTAAAGCTTCACATCCTGCCGTCCGTCTTCCTTGCCCTGGATGCGAATGAAAAAGCCTTTGTGGTGGCTGCGATCAAGGTGAAGATCGAGAACGACAGGGAGAAGGAAAAGGAAATGGAGCGCAGGGCGAACAAAGGAAAGGGAGGCAGGTGACGGCATGGGGAGCATAAGAACGGCGATTGAACTGCATGATAACTTCACGGGCATCCTGTACCAGGTCATCGACTCGGTGAACCTGGGGCTTTCCGCCATGGAGGATCTGCACGGTGCCATGGACTCCCCCATTGACGCCAGCGCTTTCCAGGGTGCCAGGGATTCCATCAACCAGGCGACCATGTCCGTCCAGGAACTGATCGCGGAAATGGGCCGGGTGGAGTCTCCGGAAATCGCTCCGGCTGTCAGCTGGCAGTCGCCGGCCGTGGAGGTATTCGGCGGAAGCGGAACCGACCGGTTCCAGCAGGAAGTGCAGAGTGCAAACGCCATGCTGCAGCAGCTAAGCGCCACGCAGGACGCTATTGCAAGGCAGGCATTCAACACCAGTATCTTCCCGCCGGAGGCTATCCAGAACCTGAACAGCATGGCTGTCAGAATCGACAATATCCGGGAGCGTATCCAGCAGATTGAGAACAATCCACTGAACATGGGGACGGATGCCGCAAACACAGAACTGGAGATGTTTCGGGGACAGCTGGCTCAGGCGCTTCAGGAGCAGCAGAACCTTAACCGGGCCATGGAGGGTATGGACATCCATGCGGCAAATGAGGCCTATCTGAGGCTGAATCAGGTCATAGGGGATACGGAAAGGCACATCCGGGACAACGTGGACGAACAGGGGCGCCTGAACCGGGAGATCGGGGAGGGAGCCAATGAGGCAAATGGGCTGATGGGCGCTATCAGGGGAGCGGTAGCTGCATACGCAACGTTCCATACTCTTTCGAACGCTTTGAACCTGTCCGACCAGCTTGCCTCCACAACAGCCCGCTTTGACATGATGAACGACGGACTCCAGACGACGCAGGAGCTGCAGGACATGATCTACCTTTCGGCAGAGCGGTCTAGGGGCAGCTACCAAGCAACGGCGGACGCGGTGTCGAAGCTGGGGCTCATGGCTGGGGACACTTTCGGCAGCTCGGAGGAAATCATCGCGTTCATGGAGCAGGTGAACAAGCAGTTCAGGATTGCTGGGACGGAAGCGGCGGGTATTGATGCGGCCATGCTGCAGCTGACACAGGCCATGGGATCCGGTATCCTCCGCGGGGAGGAGTACAACAGCATCCTGGAGCAGGCCCCGAACATCATCCAGGCGATTGCGGACTACCTGGAAGTGCCGAAAGGGGAACTAAAGGACATGGCAGCGGAGGGAGTGATCACCGCCGACATCGTAAAGGCGGCCATGTTCGCCGCGGCCGATGAGACCAATGCGAAGTTCGAGAGCATGCCGATGACCTTTGAGCAGATTTGGACCTCCTTTGAGAATACTGCACTGATGGCCTTTCAGCCTGTCCTCGAACGGATGAATGAGATCGGAAATAGCGAGACGTTTCAGGGGCTCGCGGACAATGCCATCGGTGCCTTGTCTGTTGTGGCGGGGTTCGCGCTGGAGGTTTTTGACCTGCTTATCGCCGGAGCGCAGCTTGTGGCAGACAACTGGTCCTGGCTGTCGCCCATCATCTATGGCGTGGCGGGTGCCCTAGCTGTCTATTATGGGTGGCAGATGCTGTGTGCCGTGGCAACAGGCACCATGAGCGTGGCAACAGGCACCATGAGCGCGGCCCAGGCGGTACTGAATGCCATAATGGGTGCTAATCCTGTCATGATAGTCGTTCTGGCTGTCATTGCCCTGATAGCCGCTTTTTATGCAGCAGTAGGGGCAATAAATCATTTTACGGGGACATCTGTCTCTGCAACGGGAATCATCTGCGGGGTAATCGCAATGGCCGGGGCAGTAGTCCTGAATACGGCGATAGGGGTAATAAACGCGATCCTCCAGGCCGTATGGCAATTTGTGACACCTTTTATATTCATTGTGGAGTGGATTCTGAACGTTGCAAATGGGGGATTTGACAGTTTTGGGGGAGCGGTTGCCAACTTGATAGGAAACATTATTTCCTGGTTCCTGTCTCTGGGCATGGTAGTGACCAAAATCATTGATGCCATTTTCGGCACAGACTGGACTGCCGGATTAAGCAGTCTTCAGGACACTGTCCTGGCATGGGGGAAAAATGAGGATGCAGTCACGCTTGACCGGACGGCACCGGAAATCGATTACAGGATCAACTATGAAGATTCCTGGGATGCAGGTTATTCTTTCGGCAAAGGAATTGATGAAAGCATAGCGGACTTTGACCCGGCCTCCCTGTTCGACACCAATATCCCTGATGCCGGCAGCTATGCGAATCTGGAGGGAATCTGGAGCGGGGTTGAGGATATCGCGGGCAATACCGGCGCTATGGCAGATTCCATGGAGATAACCGGGGAGGAGCTGAAGTATCTGCGGGACATGGCGGAGCAGGAAGTGGTCAACCGGTTCACCACAGCAGAGATCAAGATTGAACAGACAAACCACAATACGATAAAGAACGACATGGACCTGGACGGCATCATGTCGGGAATGACAGACATGATGAACGAGGCCATCGACATTTCAACGGAAGGGGTGCATAACTGATGTCCCAGAGCGGATATGATTTCTATTTGGGGAAGTGTCTGCTGCCCATAGCACCCCCGAAGCTGATCGTGAAGATCAACAACGCGAATGAGACCGTTACCCTGGTAAATGAGGGGGAGATCAACATCCTGAAAAAGGCGGAGCTGACGGATATTGAATTTGAGTGCCGGATACCACAGGAAATGTACCCATTTGCCATTTACAAGTCCGGATTCAGGAGCGCCGATTATTTCCTGGACTATTTTGAGTCGCTGAAGACGGGTGCAAGGCCTTTCCAGTTCATCGTTTGCAGGAGGCGACCTACCGGAAAGCGGCTTTTTGACACCAACATAAAGGTCTCCATGGAGGACTATAGGATTGAGGAGGATGCCGAAAACGGCTTCGATGTCCTGGTGAAGATAAAGCTGAAGCAATGGAGGGACTATGGGACAAAGACGGTGAACATCTCTTTCAACATGCAGAAACCGAAAGCAAGCATTGAGCCGAAGCGGGAAGCAACGAGTTCTCCGGCTCCGGCAGCCGCGCAGACTTATACGGTGGTAAAGGGGGACTGTCTCTGGAACATTGCGAAGAAATTTTATGGAAATGGCGGTAAGTACACGGTGATCTACAATGCCAACAAGAGCGTGATCGGAGGGAACCCAAACCGGATCTATCCGGGGCAGGTCCTGACGATCCCTGCAGCCTGATGAGGGGGGACGGATGAACGTTGAACTGTTGATTGGGAACGAAATGGGGACAAGGGCATTTCTTCCGGCTGTGGAAGAGGGGATTGAGTGGACGACAGAAAGAAAAAATGCCCCCGGACGACTGCGCTTCAAGGTGCTAAGGGATGCCGCGCTTGACTTTTCGGAGGGCAGCGCAGTGAGGATGAAAGAGGGCGGAGATGCGATCTTCTTCGGCTTCGTGTTCAAGCAGCAGAGGGCGGATGAACGGTTCATAACCGTCACCGCCTACGACCAGTTGCGGTATCTGAAAAACAAGGACACTATAGTGTATGAGGACAAGACCGCGGATCAGTTCCTGCGGATGCTGGCAGCGGACTATGGGCTGAATACCGGCATGCTGGAAAATACGGGATATGTGATTCAGTCGAGGGTGGAGGAGAACACATCCCTTTTTGAAATGGTACAGAATGCTCTTGACCTGACCTTGACGAACACGGGGGAGATGTTCGTGTTGTACGATGACTTCGGCAGGCTGACCCTGAAGCACTTATCCTCCATGGCGGTTGGGAGCCCGGGAGCCTACCTGATGGTAGATGAGGATACATGTGAGGCGTTCGACTATACTTCATCCATTGATGACAATACGTTCAATAAGATAAAACTGACCTATGACAATGAGGAGACCGGATTCAGGGAGGTCTATATTGCGCAGGATTCCGGGAACATCAACAGGTGGGGGATCCTGCAGTACTTTGATACCCTGAAAAAGGGGGAGAACGGCCAGGCAAAGGCGGACGCGCTGCTGAAGCTGTACAATAAGAAGACCCGCAGCCTGAAGCTTACCAATGTCTTGGGTGACAATCGGGTGAGGGCCGGCAGCATGATTGTCGTGAACCTTGACCTGGGGGATATGAAGCTGAGGAACTTTATGCTAGTGGAGAGCTGCAGGCATATATACAGGGAAAGCGTGCACCGGATGGACCTGACGCTTAGGGGAGGTGAGTTTGTTGGCTGACGCGAATGGACTGGTGGAGGCCATGAAGAGGGCGGCACGGGACGAAAGGGAAGCGTCAAAGCCCGTCAATGTGTATTTCGGGGAGGTCGTTTCAAAATCCCCTCTGAGGATAAATGTTGAGCAGAAAATGGTGCTGGGTGAGCAGCAGCTTGTTCTGGCGAGGAACGTTACTGACTATATGACAACAGTCACTGTCCAATGGATAACGGGGACAGGGGTACTTCCCTCAAATGGAGGGACTGCGGTTCCGCCTCCACACGTCCATGGTGTTGCGGGAACCCAGAGCCTCACGGTGCACAATGCACTTGAAGTCGGTGACGAAGTGATATTGATACGGCAGCAGGGAGGCCAGAAGTTCATCGTGGTCGACCGGATAGGAGGCAAGGAATGATTCCGTCAACAGTTGGCTTTTTGGACAAGGATTTTGAGATTGAGGAGCAGCCGAGCCTTACCTATAAGATGCAGATGGACAGCAAGATGGTTCGCGGCTATGCGGATGGGCTGGAGGCAGTAAGGCAGGCCATCTTCAAGATTATCATGACGGAACGCTATCAGTACATCATGTACAGCTGGAATTATGGGATCGAGCTCAATGACCTTTTTGGCGAGCCGATGACCTATGTATGTCCGGAACTGAAGCGCCGTATTACGGAAGCACTGCTTTGGGACGACCGGATACAGAGCGTTGACAGCTTTGAATTTGATTTTCCGCAGAAAGGAGTCGTCCATGTGGCTTTTACTGCACATAGCATTTTTGGGGATGTGCAGGCAGAAAGAGAGGTGAATATCTGATGTATGAGGATACCACATATGAAGTAATCCTCCAGAGGATGCTGGGCCGTGTGCCGGACAAGTTCGACAAGAGGGAGGGATCGCTGATCTGGGACACTCATTCGCCTACGGCCATAGAACTACAGCTCCTTTATATTGAGCTTGACGCCATATTGAGGGAGGCATACGGCGACACGGCCTCCAGGGAGTTCCTGATCCTGCGCTGCAGGGAAAAGGGGATCCGTCCGCATGAAGCCACCAGGGCAGTATTGCGTGGAATGTTCGTTCCTGATGGCCTGGTGGCGCCAGGAGAGCGCTTTAACATAGGCAACGTGAACTATGTATTCACAGGAAAACGGGCAGGAGATGAAAAGGGCGGATGGGAGGTTGAATGCGAAACGCCAGGGAGGATCGGAAACCAATTTTTCGGTCAAATGATACCAATGGAATACATAAAAGGGTTGCAGTCCGCTGAACTGACTGAAATCCTGGTTCCAGGGGAAGACGAGGAGGATACGGAAGACCTGCGGCAAAGGTATTTTGCTGCCTTTGATGAATATGCCTTTGGCGGGAACCGGGCCGATTATCTGAAGAAGACGAATAGCATTCCCGGAGTGGGCAGGACAAAGATCACAAGGGTATGGAATGGTAATATCTCTCCGGCCGATATGGTGCCAAAAGAAAGCGTTGAAGCATGGTACAACGGGATTATAGGGACGCTGACTGGAGAAGTCCGGGATTGGCTGAGTACGCTTTTCCGTGCCGCAAAGGAAAAGAAGCTGACGACTGGGGGGACAGTGCTTTTGACGATCATCGACTCGGAATTTGGCCCTGCTTCGGATGCCCTTATTCAGACGGTGCAGACAGCCATCGATCCAGAAGAAAACGCTGGAGATGGATATGGGATCGCGCCTATCGGTCATGTAGTGAGGGTGGAAAGCGCAAAAGCGAGAGAGATTGCAGTCAAGACTAATTTGGCTTTCGAAGACGGATATGGGTGGGGAAACCTCCAGAGCTCCATCGAAGAAGCGGTTTCCACCTACTTTCTCGAACTTAGAAAGGAATGGGCTGATGCTTCGCGCCTTATCGTGAGGGTCAGCCAGATCGATACCAGGCTCCTGGGCGTCCAGGGTATCATCGATGTCCAGGGAACCACCCTAAATGGCGAAAGGAACAACCTGGAGTTGGGGGAATATGAGGTGCCGGTGCTAGGAGGTGTGGGTGCATGATACGAGAAGTTGACCTTGTTTCCTACCTGCCCCCGTTTCTGGCAGATTACAAGGAAACCAATGTTACCCTGGCGGCGGAGAATCCGGAATTCATGCTTGCCTGGCAAGCAGCTGACCGGGCTTTGAGAAACGAGTTCATTGAGACCGCTGACGAAAGCGGAATTTCACGGTTTGAGAAGATACTGAGGATCAGGCCGTACGAAAGGGACGCCATCGAGGCACGCAGGACAAGGCTGCTGAGCAGATGGCACAATGAGGTCCCTTATACCATGAGGATGCTGGCATTTAAGCTGGAGCAGCTCCTTGGGGGGAGCCACAATTTCTCCCTGCATCCCCGCTTTAAAGACGGCTATATGCTGCTTGTGGTGGTATATTCCACGGATGACAGTCAGGTAGGGGAACTGAAATATCTGCTGGAAACGATGCTGCCACCAAATATAGTGATTGACATCATATATGAGCCGGTGACCTCTGGATTGACGGTATACGGTGGAGGGGTTATAGAACAGGCTGACATACTGGAACTAAGACAGATATAGGAGGGAAAGGAAATGGCATGGACTGGACTGAAGTTAACTGTGGACGGTCAGAATGCGTTGAGCATGGCGCAGCTTGCAAATGGAATGGATATAAAGTCAGTTGTGGTTGGTGATGGGCAGCCGCCAGCCAACTTTCGTACGTTGAAAAGGCTTGTCCACCAGTTGTATGAGATTACGGAATTAAAAATCGATACAGGGGAAAACGGGACGTGTACGATAACCGTAGATATTCCTAAAGTAGAATACGATTATTATTTCCGGGAGATTGGGGTCATTATTACAACTGTCAGCGGTGAAAAGCTGTATGTGTATGATAACTGTGCTGACGATGCCCAGTATATAGTAAGCACTACGGGTGTGGAAACAACAAAGAAAAGAATTCGCTTGACGGTTAATGTGTCGGATGTGGCTGATATAACACTATCCAATCCAAGCATCCTGTATGTAGGGTACGATGACTATGAGCAGACAGTGGGGCGCCTGGAAGAGGCTATCGTTGCCACGGCGGAGGAGGCTGCAGAAGCTTTGGATGCCCATGTCAAAGATATGGATAATCCTCATCAGGTAAAGAAATCCGATGTGGGCCTATGTAACGTGGATAACACGGCCGATACGAAAAAACCAGTATCTGAAGCCCAGCAGGCAGCCATAGATGCAGTGAAAAAGCTGCTGAATGATGCATTTAACAGCCACGCAGGAGACAAAAGTAATCCACATAAGGTGACAAAGGCACAGGTAGGCCTTGGAAATGCAGATGACACGGCCGATATAAACAAGCCTATATCTACGGCCCAGCAGGCGGCACTGGACGCCCTGTATCAGCAATTGACAGCGTACACCAACCAGAAGATCGCAGACCTGATAAATGGAGCGCCCTCCACACTGGATACCCTGAAAGAGGTGGCGGATGCCATCGCAGCGCACAAGACCATCATGGACGCCCTGGACGCAGCCATCGGCAAAAAGGCATCGGCGGCCGAGTTTGACAGCCATGCGCAGGACACAACTAAGCATGTAACCGCGGCGCAGCAGGCATCATGGACCGGAAAGCTTGCACCTACAGGGGATGCCAGCAATGTGATCTCCGCCTTTTCGCAGGCATCCTCCAGAGCGAACCTCACCTCAAAGGAAAAGCTGTCCGTATCGCTTGGAAAGATTATGAAGTGGCTTGCGGATCTGGCCAATGGAGCGGCAAGCAGCCTGCTGGGAACCAATCTGACGGCAAACCGGGCGCTGGTGGCGAATACCGGCGGCAAGGTAGCGGCGTCTTCCGTGACGGCCACGGAGCTGGGGTACCTGACGGGGGTTACGTCTGGGATACAGGGGCAGTTTAATGAGTTAAACACGCATATTGGCAAAATGGTTTACCCATACGATGGCTATAAGGACATACGCTTGACTGGAATAGTGAGTAAAAGACAAAATGACAATACCGGCAATCGTAATCGATATATTATTTTTATCCCATCATTACAAAATGCTGTTAATCACTATGGAGTCAAAAAAATTAAGTCTCTTATTATACAAGGGGTTGTGATTTTACGGCAAAATGAGCAGGATGCTACCGGGTTCCAGCTTGTCAATACAACTCACGATTATAATGGATTTTTCTTTTCCATATATGCAACGTCAGAGACTGATATATCGGGATATTTATGTGATTGCGTCCTCGACTTTTATAAAGCCTAGCCCTCATAGAAATCAAAAACACAGTCACACATATACCCTGCTATATCACGCGTTGATGGTGCGATTACTGCTATAAAAATCCCCTGATACGTTTGGGTCGTAGCAGCAATCTGGAAATCATTTATGTTTGTACCGTTTGATCGAATGCCAACAATACCTTGTACAGTCATTGATATGATTCGTTTGATGCCATATCTATGATAAGGGCTCTGCATGGTGGGGACAAAAACAATATTACGCCCACTCCCTCCAGCAGAATCCATCTGCTTCTTTCCGACAATTCCAACCAATCTGATATTGGTCGCAGGTAAAGATCCATACGGAAAAGCAGATTCTTTTATATGCGTGTTTAGCGAACAAATGTTCTTCGGCACATATGACCGTTAAATTGAACCTAACCGTCATATGTGCTCTTTTTTGCAAAAATTTAGAGAGGAGATGTTGCTTATGATCAGACCACCGCCCACAGAAAACTAAAAAAGATAAATTAGGAAAGGAGAGTAAAATGTCTGAAAAATGTATACTTGATCCAGAACGCGACTGCCTGGGATTAATGAAAGCCAGAGAACTGGAAAAAGACGTCAACGAGCTCCGGAAGCAGAACAGTTCCAGCCACGAGAGGATATTTGACAGACTCGGTGAACTGGAGAAGCAGGAGGGGATCCAAGTAGTGCAGTATGAGCACATCCTGGAGAAGCTGGATCAACTGGCGGGAGATGTGAAAGAACTGAAAGCAAAGCCTGGGAAACGGTGGGAAAGCATCATAGAGAAAGTCATAGGGCTTCTGGCCGCTGCTGTAGTCGGATATGTGCTGGCTCAGATAGGCTTGCAGTAATTATACTAGGAGGAGTTAAAATGAATGTAGAAATAATGATGCAGTATATTACTTATGTGCTTACGGCCATCGGAGCGCTGGCGTTTCTGGTGTCGGTGATTGTGCAGGTGATCAAGGAACTTCCCGTGCTGCAGCGGATCCCGACAAGCCTAGTAGCCCTGGTGGTGTCGCTGATCTTGTGCCCGCTGGCGGTCGTGATCGTCTGCCAGTACCTTAAGATCGTGATCGTATGGTATTACGTTGTTGCGTCCTTTATCGCCTCTTTCATTGTGTACCTGGTGGCAACCGGTGGATGGGAACGCGTGGCGGAGATGTGGAATCGTACAAAGTACAATAAAAAGTAATCAGGGGGGCCAAGGCTCCCCCTTTTAATGCTCATAGGAGCGGAAAGGAGATAATATGAGGATTAATGTACATGCAGGACATAATGCGGATGGGAGAGTAGCTTGCGGGGCAATTGGCTTTATAAGGGAGTCCACGGAGGCCCGGAGAGTAAAGGATGCTGTTATTACCATGCTCCGGCAGCTTGGGCACACGGTATATGACTGCACGGTAGACGATGCGGCAGGGGTTTCTGACAACCTTAGGCAGATTATCGCAAAGTGCAATGCGCATGAGGTGGATCTGGATATCTCTATCCATTTCAATTCTGGTACCAGGGACGCATCTGGAAATGGAAAGACCACCGGAACGGAAGTCTTTGTATACAGCCCCTCCAGTGAAGCACGAACCGATGCGGAAATAGTCTGTAGGGCCATTGCACAGATGGGCTTCCAGAAGCGTGGCGTGAAGTACAACACCGGTCTGTATGTGCTGAAGCACACAAAAGCCCCCGCTATGCTGGTGGAATGCTGTTTTGTCGATGATAAGGACGATGTACAACTCTATGACTGCCAGAAGATGGCAGAAGCAATTGTGTACGGCATTACAGGCCATCGTGTGCAGGTGCCGGAAAGGCCGTCCGACCAGGAGGTGGCAGTACCTGGGGTAGAAACCCCGACAGGAGGCGGGACGGAGCTGCTGCGCGTGCAGGTGGGAGCATATTCTGTAGCCAGCAATGCAAAGTCCATGGCAGAGAAGCTCAAGGCAGCGGGATTCGATGCGATTATAGTTAAGCATAGGATTCTGCAGAAATACATATAGATAGGCAGTAGGATTAGCCTGCCGCCTATCTTTTGGGGCAGATTTCCATGACAAAATTCATGACAATAAATGCTATTTACAGTGCCAATTTCATATTGTATAGCCCGATATTTCTAGGCTGCAAAAAAGCCGCGAACCGTTGATTTTGCTGAAAAATCCCGGATTTGCGGCTTTCCATAAAAAATGGAAGCAAAGGGGCTCGAACCCTTGGCCTCCCGCTAGTCAGGCGAGCGCTCATCCCAGCTGAGCTATGCTTCCATGTCCATTACTATAACACAAATGAGAGAAAATGGGAAGAGGGAATTTTAATTTTATCCATTTCCCGTATGCTTTTCTTTGACTACAAATAAGACTTTGTAGGCCTTTGCCCATTTTTGTGCATGTGTTGAAGTCTCCCTCTTCCGTAATCGCTCCACAATAGCGAACTAAATTTTTACCGCCGGCAAGCCGGACTCCATGCCTGCCAGCGGTATTTCCATATCCGGAATTAAAAAGGAAAACTACCCCAGAATATCCAGCTCCTTGTAACCCTCCAGCCTCTGCCCGATAGCTTCCCAGTCCGTCCCGGAGCAGACAAACTTACAGTCATCCCAGATGCGCTTCAGCTCCGCCTGTATCTGCGGGATGTCCTCCGGGTTCTGGCCGGTGGTACGGACATAGTAATCGGGCAGCAGAGAGCAGCCGTTCATGAAGCACTCCGTCCGGTCAGGCTCCTTGCCGTTGCTCAGGGCGGCCAACAGGCGCAGGTGGCTGTCTATGTATCCGTTGATCTGCAGATGCACACCGAACATGCCGTTTAAGTCAAATACCTGGAAAGGCGCCCCGCCGGGAACAGCAATCTCTCCACCCGCATAAAAGGCCTCGGAGTCCCCGAATTCATAGAGGGCGTTGCAGATGTCCATCAGTTTGTTGTACTCTTCCTGGGTAATTGGCTGGCGGAAAGACCGAAACATGAGGTCTACCGCATAGCCCAACTGCCCAAGCACCTCGCAGCCGGGAAGCTTCCCCAGCCTGTCCCCAAGCTTCACCAGCCGGGCGATGGCCAGCAGATCCATGAGCCTGACCTGGATGTCCTCCATCTCTTCCGCTTTCTCCGTGATCTCATCGGAAATGTCATTGTACACCAATGTGCCGTCCTCCAATGTACCGATGCGGTCAGAGCAGTCGTCCGCCAGCTTTTCCCCCACCTTTTTATAGACCTTGTCATTGGCACTGAAGATGGTGTCCGCCCGGTGCAGCCAAAGCACGGCCCGGTACAGATCTTTTTCGTCCATGGCGGCAGTGCCCATATCATAGTAGGCTCTGGCCAGTCCGGCCCAGTCCCGTTTCTCCTGACAGCTTTTCACCAGCTCCTCAGGATTCTTTGCCTTTGATTTTGAAAATCCAAACATAGCAATCCCACTCCTTTTGGCGTTCTATTTTATTCTTGTATTTTACTACAGAGGGAAAAGTAAGGCAAGAGTTTTGTACGGCCCCCTATGTCTGAATTATCGGTCTGATTGAAAAAGCTCTACACTGTATTTGGCAGGATTACCTTTGTCGATATAAACATTCGCATATAAATCTTCTTTTCGCTTAAAAGGTGACAAAACATAATAGTTGCTTACTGCTTTGTATTCCTTATCCTCATAAATAAATCCACAGACAATTTTGCAGCTTGTGTAGTTTGCCACTCTAATCCAGACCGCCGGAATAATATCCTCTATTTCGGAGTCCATACAGGCACCGGAACTTTTAAGGGTTTTCAGTTTATTCTTGTCATAGACCAGTTTGCCCATGGAAGCCAAAAACAATATCAGCCATACAGAAGCATTCATTAACATGGGCTTCAATATAGTAGTACTAAAAAAGTTCCCAATAAGGCCGACAGCTAATTCGGTCACCGCTACAAACAAAGCGACATCGGCACATATGGAGAATACATATTTTACAGGCTTAAGATTGGCAATTTGTTTTTCTTTAAAAAGTTTGGAAATATTTTCCTCCGCTTTTCCCTTGTATTCCTCCGCCAGTATATGCTCCCCTGAAAAAAGCTCGTTCAGACTAATGCCCAGAACATCGCACAAAGGCTGTAAAAGCGACACGTCCGGCATTCCTCTTCCGTTTTCCCATTTGGAGACAGCCTGACTGGTAATCTCTAAAGCTTCGGCAAGCTGCATTTGTGTCAGATTTTTCTCTCTCCTGCACTGTGCAATAAATGCGCCTATTCTTTTCTGATCCATACAATGAATCCTCCTTTGCTGTATTTGACAGCAGTATATCAAAAAGAGAATCTATTTAGAACATACGAGGCGTTGATTCCATACTAAACGCTCTGTTGAGCGCCGCAAATTCAGGTTGTATAATGCCAGAGAATCCCTATTCCTGCCTTTCTCCCGGCTTCGGACTTTCTGTACTCCATTATAGCAGCTTTCTTGTTATTCCACAAATATTTCTGGACGGTAGTTATTAAGAAGACTGATGATTCCGCTCCAGGAAAACAGTACTTGCAGTAATCGCCGGATTTGCTTCCATCAGCGTTCCTGCCGTAATCCTCCTCCTGCATTTTCCTGCCGCAGCTCTGACAGATATTTTCACTGCCGATTCCCAAAGCCATAACGCGCCTATGCTCTGCCAAAAGATCCTCCACCCAGTAGTTTTGGACAAATTTATACAGACTGTCCCAGTTCCCATTTGGAGACGGACTGGCGGGAGACCTGCAAAAGCTCAGCCAGACGTTCCTGTGTCAGCCCTTTGCCGATACGGAGATTGTTGCGCTGAGGAATGCATGACGCAAAAAACAACATAAAACAATAAAAACCCACAAAAATGTTAATAAAAATAATGCCAGATTCATTGACATCTGACGGATATGGGCATATACTGGACAATAAGGATATTTGTGGGCGCATGTCCAGGGGAACCGGAAGCAGCAACGGCCGGCAGCCCGGCGATACAAGGCAGAGCTCACAGGCCGAAGCGAAAAGAATAAGAAAACAAAATAAGAAAACAAGATAAGAGCAAGAAGACAAAACGATAATGAAATAACGAGAATGCGAAGCAGACAGTACGGAAAGGAGCATCCATGGCAAAATATTATACACAGGAAATTCCCAAAACGGAGCGAATCCCCAAGCTGGTGGCACATCTGTACGCCAAGATGCCGGAGATTGAGTCCGCCCGGGCGAGGCTGATCACGGAATCCTACAAAGCAACGGAGGACAAGCCCATCATCATGCGGCGTGCCCTTGCTTTTGCGCATATTCTGGACAATATTCCCATCATTATCAGGGAAGATGAGCTTGTAGTGGGCAGCACTACCATCGCTCCCAGGGGCTGTCAGACCTATCCGGAGTTCTCCTATAAATGGCTGGAGGCGGAGTTCGAGACCGTGGCTGAGCGGAAAGCAGACCCTTTCTACATAGCGGAGGAGACCAAGAGGGAGCTGCTGGCGGCGGACGCCTACTGGGAGGGGAAGACCACCAGCGACCTTGCCACTGCCCTCATGACCGAGGAGACCAGGAAAGCCATCGAGCACAATATCTTTACCCCCGGAAACTATTTCTACAACGGCGTGGGGCATGTGACCGTCCAGTATGACAAGGTACTGGCCATGGGCTACAGAGGGATTACCCACGAGATACAGGAGGAACTGGACAGGTGCAATCCCGGAGACGGGGATTACTGCACCAAGAGCCAGTTCCTGAAAGCCGCTATCATAAGCTGCGAGGCGGTGATTCGCTATGCACATAGATATGCGGAACTGGCAAAGAAAGAGGCGGCTGCCTGCAGCGACCCTGTAAGGAAGCAGGAGCTGCAGCAGATTGCGGCCAACTGCGCAAGGGTGCCGGAGCATGGGGCCGCCACGTTCCATGAGGCCTGCCAGAGCTTCTGGTTCGTGCAGCAGCTCCTGCAGCTGGAGTCCAGCGGGCACTCCATCTCCCCGGGACGCTTCGACCAGTATATGTATCCATACTATAAGAAAGACCTGGAGGCCGGGAAGCTGACCAGGGAGTTTGCCCAGGAGCTGATCGACTGTATCTGGGTAAAATTGAATGATCTGAACAAATGCCGTGACGCCGCCAGCGCGGAGGGCTTCGCGGGCTACAGCCTGTTCCAGAATTTGATCGTGGGCGGACAGGACAAAGAGGGGGTAGACGTGACCAATGACCTGAGCTTCATGTGCATCACGGCCTCCAGGCATGTGTTCCTGCCCCAGCCCTCCCTATCCATCCGGGTGTGGAACAAGTCGCCCCACGAGCTGCTGCTGAAGGCGGCAGATCTGACGCGGACGGGCATCGGCCTGCCGGCGTACTACAATGATGAAGTCATTATCCCCTCGCTGTTGAGCAGAGGCCTTACCCTGGAGGACGCCAGGGAGTACAATATCATCGGCTGCGTGGAGCCCCAGAAAGCTGGCAAGACGGAGGGGTGGCATGATGCGGCGTTCTACAACATGTGCCGTCCTCTGGAGCTGGTGTTCTCCAACGGCTGGGACAAGGGCGAGAAAATCAGCATAGAGACCGGAGCCGTGGAGGAGATGACCACCTTCGAGGAATTCTATGATGCCTATAAGAAGCAGATGGAGTATAACATCTCCCTGCTGGTGAACGCGGACAACGCCATCGACGTGGCCCATGCCACCAGATGCCCCCTGCCGTACCTGTCCTGCATGGTGGACGACTGCATCAAGAGGGGAAAGACCGTTCAGGAGGGCGGAGCCGTCTACAACTTCACCGGGCCTCAGGGATTCGGCATCGCCAACATGGCGGACTCGCTGTATGCGATTAAGAAACTGGTATTTGACGAGAAAAAGGTGACTTTGGCGGAGTACAAGCGGGCGCTGGCCATGAACTACGGACAGGGCTTCGATGCCGTCAGCGCCGGGGAAATCGTCACGGAGATTCTCAAGGAGATTCGCAACAATCTCCCTGAGACGGACAGAAACGGCATGACCCTGGACGAAGCCCGGATTGCGGACATGATTGCCGCAGTGATGAACGCGGAGCTTCCGGAGGAGGAGAAGAAGAGATACGAAGATCTGCGGGCCATGATAGATGAAGTGCCCAAGTTCGGAAACGACAACGAGGAAGTGGACATGTTCGCCAGAGATGTGGCGTATACTTACACCAAGCCGCTATTGAAGTACCGCAATCCCAGAGGAGGCCAGTTCCAGGCGGGGCTGTATCCCGTGTCGGCAAACGTGCCCCTGGGGGCCCAGACCGGGGCTACCCCGGACGGCAGGCTTGCACACACCCCGGTGGCGGACGGCGTGTCCCCCTCTGCGGGCAAGGATGTGTACGGCCCCACCGCCGCGGCCAACTCCGTGTCCAAGCTAGACCACGGCATCGCCTCCAACGGCACCCTGTTCAACCAGAAGTTCCATCCCACGGCGCTCAGCGGCGAGAAAGGGCTGGAGAATTTCGTGGCGCTGATTCGCTCTTATTTCGACCAGAAAGGGAGCCATATGCAGTTCAACGTGGTGGATCGGGAGACTTTGCTGGACGCCCAGGCCCATCCGGAGAAGTACGCCCATTTGGTGGTGCGGGTGGCGGGGTACAGCGCGCTGTTTACCACCCTGTCCAAGTCCCTGCAGGACGATATTATAAGGAGGACGGAGCAGGGGTTCTAGGAGCGGGAGGATTGCTTGCAGAGCTAAGGAAAGATAAAGGGTACACTGTGGAGGGGGATTGGAGAAATGATTATTTTAGATAAAACATATACAGTGAAAGAACTGAATGAAATAAAGCCATTTGCAAACGGATTTGTGAAAGGAGTTGTGGATCTGAATCAAGAACTGGTTGCACTGGATGCGGATATGCATTATGAACTGGCTGATTATCTGAAAGAACAGCGGAGCTCAAAGGAAATTGACATGTGGGGATTTAATCTGTGGCTTGAGAACCAGTCAATGGATGATATTTTGGAATATGATTCCTTTATCAATATCCATAATAATCAGCTTCATGGCTTTCCGCGTGGCGGAATGGGAATATTGGATGCGGATATCATGGCAAGAGCAACGGAGGTAATTTGCAAATGGATTCAGTTTTGAATGAAAAGTGGTTTGAGTTATCCCTTGTACAGCAGATGATAAACATTGGAAATGAGGTCAAACGGGCACTGAAATTTACTTCAGATCCGAATAAGAGAAATATGTTTTTTGACAGAGCGATCCAGTATACGAATTTTACAATGGAAGATCCTAAAAACGCTCATGTATTGTCGGAGTTACTGATTAGTAAAGAAGTGCTGGAAGATTATTGCGGAGAACATCATCTTGCCTGTACCGGGGAACAGATTAACGGATATTATCAAGCTTTTCAATACCTTTTGTAGCACTTTTGCGCGGCACCCTATTGGCAGCAGAAAACAGCAGGCCATAAGAGCCGGGGAAAGTGACGCAGCTTGAATTTTATGGAGGAAAAACGATGAGGAAATATGCGGTCTTATTATATCCGGACTTTTCTTTGCAGGAGATCACCTGTCTCACATCCGCGCTTGCCATCTGGTTCGGCGAGAAGATTGATTATATCGCAAGCGAAGATAAGGAATATAGAAGCGAGGAGGGTTTCCGCATCCTCCCTACCCGGACATGCGCAGAAGCAAAGATAACGGACTACGATTGCGTGATAATGCCGGGAACAATCAACCCGCTGCCTGCGCTGTTCGACGATGCGCTCATTGACTTCCTTGGGAGCGGAGCGGATTCGGAAGTGGTTTTTGCGGCGATTTCCTCCTCGCCGATTCTGCTGTCGAAAGCGGGAATCCTCAGGGGCAGGCAGTTTACTTCCGATTATTTTATGCAGATGGCGGATGCTTTCGACTTTGTGGAAAAGGATCATTTCATACACAAGGGGATCGTAGAAGACGGAAATGTAATAACGGGAATCGGGATGTTTTTCAGAGAATTTGCAGAAGCCGTGCTGCAAAGATTTGGGTATGATATCGGGGAATGCTTTATGCGCGAAAAGCCGGAGGATTTTTCGGAAGATGAGCTGACTTTCTACTGGACGGATGAGGAATATCAGGAATTCCTGGAGGAATTGAAGGCTTACGCAGAATGAAAAATATTTTTCACCAAACTGCCTGAAGGATGCGTTGAAAATCGAGGGCTGTGCTGTAAATTGGAGAATGCGCTGTAAGTCAAGGGCTGCGCCGTAAATTGGGGAATGCGCTGTAAGTCAAGGACTGCCCTGTAATAGGGAGGCGGGCCGGCGGAAAACCGCGGGAGGGTATGATTTATGATTCGCCGGGAGATATTGCAGATTGCCATGGAACAGTATAAAGCTGGAGTCCGTCGTGAAAGAGATGAACGGAGAGACGGAATAACACAAGCCGGAAAATTTGTGGACAATGAAAGCCCAGAGAAACGCAGAAGATGGAATGGAACTCCGCGGACATAAAAGGAAAGACATTATGAGGGAAAATAGGAATACGATTTGGTCGGAACATGTGCAGGGCATCATGACGCTGTATCTCAGCAGAAAATTAAGATTTGATGATATGTTCTTTACGCAGTATGAAGGACTGTTTGATTTGGACAGGAGCGCCGAGATAAAAATTCTGGAGATTGGCTGCGGCCCGGGAGCGTTGGCAGAATCCCTGCACAGATGGTATCCAGGAGCGCATATCACCGCCATCGACAGGGACAGCAATTTCATTTCGTTTGCGAAGGAGAACATTCCGGGCGTGGATTTCAGAGAGGGCGATGCGACTCGCCTTCCCTTTGAGGACGGAACCTTTGACGTTACCATTTCTAATACGGTTCAGGAGCATGTGGAGCCCGCTGCCTTCTGGGGCGAGCAGAGACGGGTGCTGAAGCCGGGCGGCGTATGCCTGTGCCTTTCCGCGCGAAAAGGGCTCCATTGTACCGCGCCATGCCTGGAGAAAACGGAAAAAGAGAAAGCTTTTTGGGAGAGCATTCTCCAATCAGAGGATGACCTGGAGAAATTCAGAGTCTGCAGATTTCCCATGTCTGAGTCTGAAATCCCTGCATCCATGGAGAAGAACGGGTTTATAGATGTTATCACTGGATATGCCGTCATCGACCTTACACCTGATGCTCCAAAGTATTCGGCGGATATGGCAGAACGAATGATTGAGGCGATGCACCAAAATGATATAGAGGCTGTGGAATCGGCACACTCCGACCAGACGGTAGAAATTCTCTCCGTTATCAATTCCAAATATGAGGAACGGCTCCGCCTGTACAGAGAGGGAAGAAAGCAGTGGGACACCTCAGTGTCCATAACCATGATTATCCGGGGAGTAAAGGGATGACTTATATACGGTAATTAGCAGGAAGAATATTCCCCTGTGTGGAAGAATTCTTCCCAATTTGGAAGAATTTTCTCCTGTGGAGGTGTGGGATGGATATTACTTTGCACTATCAGGAAAAAGGAGAGAAGGAGCCCCTTATCCTTCTGCACGGGAACGGGGAGGACGGCTCTTATTTCAGGCACCAGATAGATTATTTCAGCGACAGATACAGAGTGATCGCTTTAGATACCAGGGGCCACGGCAAATCGCCGAGAGGAGTCAGACCTTTTACCATCAAGCAGTTCGCCTGTGATTTAAACGATTTTTTCACAGAGTTGGAGATTTCCAACGCATTCATTTTAGGATTTTCGGATGGGGCAAATATCGCCATGGAATTTGCGCTTGCCTATCCGGACAAGGTGAAAGCGCTGATTGTAAATGGAGGGAATCTGAACCCGGACGGGGTAAAAAGAACCACGCAGATTCCGATTGAAATAGGATATCGGATAGCCAAACGGTTTGCTTCCAAATCGACAGGTGCCAAACGGAATGCCGAAATGCTTGGCTTAATGGTGAATGAGCCGAATATTGAGGCAGATGAACTGAGAAGAATAAAAGCGCCTACATTGGTAATCTGCGGAAGAAATGATATGATCAGGGAATCCCACACAAAAATGATTGCGGATCATATACCTGGCGCAAAGCTATCAATCATTCAAGGGAATCATTTTATTGCGAATAAGAGGCATGCGGCATTTAACAAGGCAGTGGAAGACTTTTTACAGACCATCCCGATAGGGATGGCAGAAGAGAGAAGAAAATGATAGTAAAAAACGAATATCCGATCCTGGAATACAGCACGGACAAACTCGCTGTCATCAATCCTGACAGAGAAGCATCCAAAGGGGACAGGGACGGCCAGGGAGAGGGCGGCTTTAGGCGTTTCCCCAGGCTCTGCCTGGTGACTTTCTTCGAGGAGGTGCTTGACAGCGCAGTAGAGAGATATGGGGGAGAGAAGATAGGCACCTATGTCTCCGAAATGAAGGACTTCCATGTATATCGGTTCACAGTGGATGGGACAGATGTTTGCGCCGTACAGGCGGTGGTGGCCTCAGGCTCCATCGCCATGATGACGGAGATGCTCTATGGCAGCGGCGTGGAGGCAATCGTCTGTTGCGGCGGCTGTGGGGTGTTGGACAATATTCCGGAGGGAGCCGTGATCGTACCGGTGCGGGCCCTGCGGGACGAGGGGGCCTCCTACAAATATCTGCCGCCGGCGCGGTTCATTGAACTGCAGGCAGAGCCCATCCAGCGCTTCCGGAAAGTCCTGTCCGGTCACGGCATCCCTTACATAGAATGCGCCACCTGGTCAATAGACGGCTTCTACCGGGAGACCAGGGAAATGGTGGCCTACCGGAGGGACGAGGGCTGTAGGGCCGTGGAGATGGAGTGCGCCACCATGGCTGCCATCGCCCAGTTTCGGGGCAAGGTCTTCGGCCAGCTGCTCTACAGCGGCGACATCCTCACCGGCGGCGCGGAGGACTACGATGACAGGGACTGGAGCAACAATGTCTCCGCAAGGGAGAGGCTGTTCGCGCTTGCGCTGGAGGCGCTGTGCATGTATGGATAAAAGGGAGTGCAACAGGAGGAAGACATGCTTGAAGCATGTAGGAACGTTTTTGGGAGATGCCGGACTGCCTGGTGAAAGATTCGGAGACAGTGATAGACAGGCCCAAAGGAACGGCGCATCCCAGGTAACCGGATTTTATCGATAAGGTCGCTTGCGGATATCTGAAGAATACTTCGTCCATGTACGGCGGTATCGATGTGCGGGGGCGGGGAAAAAGCAGGATTCCATGTCAGCAGTCAGCGCCGCCGGTGGCAATATGACAGGAAAGTTGGAAATGCCGCTTGCGCGGCGGAATGAGACGAAAAATGACAACAGATTATCTACAGACAAAAGGACGAATATTTGACATACAGCGGTATTCCATCCATGACGGAACGGGAATCCGAACCATCTGTTTCCTGAAAGGCTGCGTGCTGCGGTGCAAGTGGTGCTGCAACCCGGAGTCCCAGGAGTACGGGATCCAGGAGATGACCGTTCAGGGCAAGAAGAAAATCATCGGCCGTGACGTGACGGTGGCGGAAGTTTTGGAGACCGTGGAAAAGGACAGGCCCTATTACAACCGCTCCGGCGGCGGACTGACCCTGTCCGGCGGGGAGAGTCTCTGCCAGCCGGCGTTCGCCAGAGACCTGCTCCGCGCCGCCAAGGCTGTGGGAATAGGCACCGCCATGGAGAGCATGGGATGTGCGAAATGGGAGGTTATTGAGGAAATCCTGCCATACCTTGACCAATACCTCATGGACATCAAGCATATGGACAGCGAAAAGCATAAGCGCTTCACCGGAAAGGGAAATGAGCTGATGCTGGAGAATGCCAAGAGGATTGCGGCATCCGGTCAGACGTTTCTCAGCATACGGGTGCCCGTGATTCCTACGTTCAATGATACTCCCGCCGAAATCAGGGCGATCGCCCGGTTCGCGGACACCCTGCCCGGGGTGGAGGAGATCTATCTGCTCCCTTACCACAGGCTGGGCCAGGACAAGTACGCGGGCCTGGGCAGGGTCTACGAGCTGCCGGATATCCTGCCGCCGGAGGCGGCGCATATGGAGCGGCTGAAGAAAGAAGTGGAGAGCTGTACGAAATTGAAGTGCCATATAGGCGGATAAATCTCTGTATTCGGAGAGCGCATAGATGAGAGGCGGTATCGGCTGTGAAGAAATATGAATATGTAAATGTCCATATTGGCAGATTCTGGGGGCGAAATCCAAGGAACATAGAGACATTATCAACGCATATGCGGCAAAAGAATATCTCTATGTAGGGTATATTCCTACGAATATCAGCGACTATGGAAAGAGAAAGGATATGGACCTGGTCTTTGAGACAGAGTGTTGACAAGGGAAATGATATGAGAATAATTGACGATATTACGAATTTTATTTTTCCGGAAGACATTCCTGCGCAGGATGATACGAAAAGCAGCGGGAAAAGTGGAGAATCCATAATGGGAGAGGGACTCGAGGAAGACAAGCTGTCTGCATTGAGGGCAGATGTCATCTTCATTCCCGGTGGTTCTTATCCGGAGCTGCCGGAGCGGGCGGCGCTGCTTTGGAAAGCAGGATATGCCCCCTGGATAGTACCCTCAGGCAGATATTCCGTGACCCTCGGCAGATTCGCAGGCGTTAAGTCCAAAGGGGAAATTTACCGGAAAGCCTACGCCACCGAGTGCGAGTTCTATACGGACGTCCTGCTGGCAAACGGGGTTGCCCCGGACTGCATCTTTCCGGAGGACGAGGCTCAGTTCACCGCCGAGAACGCCAGATTTACCAGAAAGGTTCTGGACGCGAAAGGGCTGTACCCGAAAAAAGCCATCATCTGCTGCAAGGGGTATCATGCCAGGAGATGCCTGATGTACTATCAGATCTGTTTTCCGGATACGGAGCTTCTGATTGCCCCTGCGGAGGGAAAAGTCACCAGGGAAAACTGGTACAGAACGGATTTTGGAAGACAGAGGGTGATGGGAGAACTGGCCAGGCTGGGGACACAGTTTACACCGGAGCTGACGCCGGAGTGGAAAGCATTTGTGGAAAAAGCCTGACCGGAAGATTTCCTGTATTGCTATGAATAAAGGCTTTACACATCAGACTGAAGTAAAAAGACCGGACAATGGGAGGAAAAGACATGGACTGGCTTGACGAGAAGAATAAACAGAGAATAGTGCAGGAACTGGTGCCGGGCAAGCAGATCACGCTGGCCCACATCATCGCCAGCCCTGACCCCATGCTGTATGAAAAGCTGGGCCTGGATCCCAGCGTAGACTATACCCGGGCAGCCATCGGCGTCCTGACAGTGTCCCCGGCGGAAACGGCCATCATTATGGCGGATGTGGCCATGAAAGCCGCCGCCATTGATCTGGGCTTTGTAGACAGGTTCAGCGGATCCCTGATCATATCGGGCACCGTGTCCGAGGTGGAGGCTTCGGAGCAGGCGATACTGGACTATGTGCGGGATGTGCTGCATTATACGGTCTGTGAGATTACGAGGACATAATACTGTCTTTGAGGAAAGGCTTGTGTATAGTTTAGCATATGTTGTCGGGATGTGGGATTGAAAGTGCTTCTAAGCGCACGGAAAGGCTTCATTATGGAAAAGACAGTAATGACAGAGAAGACAGAAAAGACTACAGAAGAATACGAGAAGAAACTGAAGGCATACTATGACGAGACAGGCAGGCTGACCCAATATCCCTCTAAGAGACCTATGCGGATTCTGGCGCTGACCAAGATTGCAGAGCAGTTTGAGGCCTCAAGAAAGTACACGGAGAAAGAAGTAAATGAAATCATCCGGACGAATATCGCGTTCGGAGATATCGAATTGGTCCGCAGGGAGATGTTCCAGTACAGGCTGATCGACAGGCTCAGGGACGGGTCCGCGTACTGGCGGGAGGAGACTGGGGCATAATGCTTAGATTTTGCTAAGGGTAAGGGGAGGCATCATATGGGAATCTATTTGAATCCGGAAATGAGGGCTTCAGAACAGCAATCCGCTCGGAGATTTATGTGGATAAGACCAGGCTGATTGGGTGCACGGACAGATACCTGAATACAGAGCAGAAGTATATCTGCGTCAGCAGGCCCAGACGTTTCGGAAAATCCATGGCGATTCAGCAGATAAAGGACAGACATTATATACAGGCTTTGGAGGGGGATTCCGGCGAGATTCTGCTGGCAGGCATCAATTATGATAAGGACAGCCAGGATAAGCCGCATAGCTGCGTGATTGAGAGAATGACTATCTAAACGGAATAATGTATCTTTAAAACGTTTTCAGGGGAGAAAAATTACATGAGAATAGGAGAAGTAAGCCTGCTCACCAATGATGTGACAAAGCTGGCGGATTTTTATAAAAAGCTGTTGGAAATTGACAATGAAAGCAATGATCCGGTGCACCAGACTCTGATTGCGGAAGAAACCATGCTGACCATATATAACGACGGCTCCGTGAAGAACAATAAAAACCAGAATATTTGTCTGGCATTCACGGTGGATGACGTGGAAAAGGAATACCGCAGAGTCATGGAGCTGGGGGCAGAAATCATTGAGCCGCCCGCCGCACGTCCCTGGGGAGCAGTCAACATGAGCTTTTATGATCCGGATAGAAATATGATTTACTTGAGAAGTTTTCCGGGGAATGCAGGATGAAGAAACTGATACTTATGGGCCGCAGCGAAAGCGGCAAGACCACACTGAAGCAGGCCCTGTCCAGAGAAAAGATACAATATTACAAGACCCAGTACATTCACTATGACGATATCTTGATCGACACCCCCGGGGAGTACGCCCAGACCCGCCACCTGGGCTATGCGCTGGCCCTCTATGCCTACGAGGCGGACGTGGTGGGGCTGCTGGTGGCGGCCACGGAGCCCTATAGTCTGTTCCCGCCCAACATTACCTGCATGGTGAACCGGGACGTCATCGGCATCGTGACGAAGATAAACGACCCAAAAGCCAACAGGCGGCTGGCGGAATCCTGGCTGCGCAATTCGGGCTGCAGGGAGATTTTCTTTGTGGATTCCGTGACCGGGGAGGGCGTGGACGAGATTCTGGCATATTTGAATTGCCCCAGGGAAAAGAATCAGTCTCGGGATTTTCATGCAAATTCTGCATGAAAACACCTCGCGGCGGCACCGAGTGAACGGTGACTAGAAACCACAACAATAAAACAAAAACGACACAATCCAACATTTGCTTGTTGACTTGTGTGGTAAATAGGCTTATACTGGAAATTAGAAAGCGATATAAGCCAAAAGTTTTGCAACTGTCAATGTAACTGCCTGGCAGCCATGGTGGATATGAACTATCGTATAAGCCGGGAAGTCCTAAGGAAAGCAAAGTCGTTTTTCGGGGGCTGACTGCGGGAATGTTCAGGGACAAGCCGGGCGGGGCAGGAGCAGGAACGAAAAATCAATCAGGAGGAAGCAAAATGCAGAACGAGTACGAAATTAAAAAAGAAATTTGCGACATCGGCAAGAGGATCTACAACCGGAACATGGTGGCCGCCAACGACGGCAATATCTCCGTAAAGTTAAACGACAATGAGTTCCTGTGCACCCCTACGGGCGTGTCCAAGGGCTTCATGACTCCGGAGTACATCTGCAAAGTGGACGCCCGGGGCAATGTGATCCAGGCCAATGGCAATTTCAGGCCCTCATCGGAGATCAAGATGCACATGAGGGTCTATCAGGAGAGGCCTGACGTCAGAAGCGTAGTGCATGCTCATCCCGTGTATGCCACCAGTTTCGCCATTGCCGGCATCCCCCTGACCCAGCCCATCATGCCTGAGGCGGTTATCGCCCTTGGCTGTGTGCCTATCGCAAAGTACGGCAGACCCTCCACCATGGAGATTCCCGATGCGGTTTCCGAGTACGTACAGCATTTTGACGCAGTCCTCTTAGAGAACCACGGTGCGCTGACCTATTCCGATTCCCTGTTGGCGGCTTACCTGAAGATGGAATCCGTAGAGTTCTACGCGCAGCTTCTTTATCAGTCCAGAATGCTAGGCGGCCCCAAGGAGTTCACACCCCAGCAGGTGGAGGATCTCTACGAGATCAGGAGACAGTTCGGCATGAAAGGCCGCCATCCGGCCAATCTTTGCCCCAATGCCAGAGAGGGCAAGCCCAGCTGTCATACCTGCGGAGGCGGATGCCACAGCGGCGACAAGAAGTCTGCTGTTTCCGCTGACATGGTAGCGGAGATCACGAGAAAAGTAATCGAACAGTTAGGCAAATAAACCGGGCTGACAAAATGCTCCGGAGAAGCTGCCCGGGCAGCTGTCCCGACAGTCCCTGTCGTAAGCGACAGCCAGGGCGTTTTGCGGGAGATTTGTATGGAAAATGAGAGAATAGAGGCAATCGTCCGCCAGGTCATAGAGAAAATGACTGCAGGCGCGCAGCCTGGGGGCAGAGCAAATGACGCCTTTGACAGGTTGAGGGATAAAGCGGTAGACGGAGTCATCTGCTCTGAAAACAGCAAGGCGGAAGACAAGACTGCAGGCAAGGAAGCTTGCGGCAGAGCGATGGAAAACGCTGACAGAGGAGCATCCGGCAGGGAGCGGGAGAATCCCCGGCCTGACAGCAGCTTTGGCAGAGTGGGCACAATGCCCCTGCCGGGAAAGCCGGTATCCGCAAGCGGCGGGAAGACCCAGGTCACTATGCCTCTTGCCCTGGCCGTAAAGCTTATCGAAAAGATGGAGGTGAAAGCGGCAGAGTGGGATATGCGCGTAGTCACGGCCGTCTCCGATGCTTCCGGCAGACCGGTTGCCATCCACTGCATGGACGGCGCCTACATAGGAAGTTTTGATGTAGCATTGAACAAGACCTACACATCCATAGCGTTCCAGATGTCTACGGCCGAGCTTGGGAGTTTAAGCGGGCCCGGAGGAAGCCTGTATGGGATACAGTTCACAAATAATGGCAAAATCGTCATCTTCGGAGGCGGTGAGGTGCTGAAAAAGGACGGCGTCATTCTGGGCGCGCTGGGGGTCAGCGGCGGAACCGCCGAGCAGGACACCGCGCTGGCGGCTTATGGAAAAAGTGTTTTTACGGAATTAGAACCGGAATAAAAACTGGAACAGGAGGTAGAAAAGTGCTTGTAAACGAGAGCCTGGTACAGGATATCGTACAGGAAGTGGTGGCGAAGATGCAGATCGCGGAATCCCCCAGCGGAAAACACGGCATTTTCACGGATATGAACGATGCCATCGCGGCTGCCAAAGCCTCGCAAAAGATCATTCGGAAGATGTCCTTAGACCAGAGAGAACAGATTATCGGCAATATCCGCAGAAAGACCCATGAAAACGCGGAAGTCATTGCCAGGATGGGCGTAAACGAGACCGGAATGGGCAATGTGGGACATAAGATATTGAAGCACAAGCTGGTGGCGGACAAGACCCCCGGCACGGAAGATTTGAAGACAACAGCCTGGTCAGGAGACAGGGGGCTGACCCTGATTGAGATGGGTCCTTTCGGGGTCATCGGAGCCATCACCCCCTGCACCAACCCCAGCGAGACTGTCATCTGCAATTCTATCGGCATGATAGCGGCCGGGAATACGGTGGTATTCAATCCCCATCCCCAGGCAGTGAAGACTACAATCTTTGCTATCAACATGATCAACGAGGCTTCCATGGAGGCCGGCGGTCCCGACAATGTGGCCTGCACGGTGGAGAAGCCTACGCTTGAGACCAGCGGCATCATGATGAAGCACAAGGATATCCCCCTGCTGGTGGCCACCGGCGGTCCCGGCGTGGTGACGGCAGTGCTGTCTTCCGGAAAGAGGGGCATAGGCGCAGGCGCAGGCAATCCTCCGGCGGTGGTGGACGAGACTGCGGACATCAGGAAAGCGGCAGAGGACATCGTAAACGGCTGTACCTTTGATAATAACCTCCCCTGCATCGCAGAGAAAGAAATCGTAGCGGTGGAGTCTGTTGCGGACGAACTGATGCACTACATGATTTCCGAACAGGGCTGCTATCTGATCTCCAAAGAGGAACAGGACAGACTGACCGCCACAGTGCTCACCCCCAAGGGGCTGAACAGGAAATGCGTGGGCCGGGACGCCAAGACCTTGCTTGGCATGATCGGCGTGACGGTTCCGGACAATATCCGCTGCATCGTCTTTGAGGGGCCCAAGGAGCATCCTTTGATTTCCGAGGAGCTGATGATGCCTATCTTAGGGATGGTCAGGGCAAAAGACATTGACGATGCCATCGAGCAGGCCGTGTGGCTGGAGCATGGCAACCGCCATTCCGCCCATATCCACTCCAAGAATATTGACAACATAACAAAGTACGCCAGGGAGATTGACACGGCCATTTTGGTGAAGAACGCGCCCTCCTACGCGGCGCTTGGTTTCGGCGGGGAGGGGTACTGTACCTTTACCATCGCCAGCCGCACCGGCGAGGGCCTGACCAGCACCAAGAGCTTTACCAAGAGCAGGCGCTGCGTCATGTCCGACAGCCTCTGCATACGCTAAAGCTGAATGCGCAGGTGAGATTTGCGAAGGCGGCAGGCGGACAGAAATTGTTCTGCCGAGGAGGGACTTACCCGACTGAAACAGAAAGGAGAATAAAATGGCTGATACAGCACAGATAGAAGAGATTGTAAAGCAAGTGTTGGCCAGCATGTCCGGCAGCGTGACCGGCACGGCCCCTGCGGCGAGGAGTCAGGCAGGCGAAAGCCTACCGAAGACAGCCCATGTGGCAATGCTGACAAGTTTAGAGCATTTTGACGTAAAAGAATTTCCCATGCCCCAGGTGGGAGACGACGACATCCTGGTAAAGGTGGAGGGCTGCGGCGTCTGCGGCACGGATGCCCATGAATTCAAGAGAGACCCTTTCAGCCTGATTCCCGTGGCCCTGGGCCATGAGGGCACCGGCGAAATCGTGAAGATGGGAAAGAACGTGAAAAAAGACAGCGCCGGCAAGGACCTGAAAATAGGCGACAAGGTTGTCACCTGCATGATCTTCAAGAACAATCCGGATATCACCATGTTCGACTTGAACAAACAGAACGTGGGCGGCGCTGATGTGTACGGACTTCTGCCTGATGACGACATCCACTTAAACGGATGGTTCTCGGATTACATCCTTATCCGGGGCGGCTCCACGGTATTCAATGTAAGTGACCTTGACCTGTACTCCAGAGTGCTCATCGAGCCCTGCGCGGTGCTGGTTCACGCGGTAGAGCGGGCCAAGAGTACAGGGATCCTGCGTTTCAACAGCAGAGTGGTAGTACAGGGCTGCGGCCCCATCGGCCTGATCTGCATCGCCATCCTGCGCACCATGGGCATCAATAAGATCGTGGCCGTGGACGGAGAGCAAAAGCGCCTGGACTTCGCCAAGGAATTGGGAGCATCCGATTCTGTGAACTTCAAGGACTATAAGGGCATTGAGGCACTGTCCGGGGCGGTTGCGGAGAAATGCGACGGGCATCTGGCGGATTTCGCGTTCCAGTGCACCGGTTCCCCTGCGGGACATTCCAATATCTATAAGTTCATCCGCAACGGCGGCGGACTTTGCGAACTGGGATTCTTCATCAACGGCGGGGATGCCACCATCAATCCTCACTTCGACATCTGCTCCAAGGAGATCACTACCGTGGGAAGCTGGGTATACACCTTAAGGGACTACGCCACTACATTCGATTTCCTGAAGAGCGCAAAGCGGATTGGGCTTCCCATTGACAAGCTGATCACCCACACCTATCCGCTGGAGGAGATCAACGAGGCGTTGAAGACCAATCTGGCCATGACCGGACTGAAGATCGCCATCATCAATCAGTAATCGGCGCTCAGAAAAATGTCTGTTAAGAAAAAGATTGACAGTGGGGCCGGATGGCTGAGAGATAGTGTGGGAAAGCACGATGCATCGTGCGCAGGCCCGAAGTCTGCGCCGGGAAAGCGAGAGAATATATGGAAGAAGCGGTAGGACTCCTGGAGGTATACGGACTGACCTGCGCATTCCTTGCCGCGGATGCAGGCTGCAAGGCGGCTGACGTCAGACTGGAGACCTTTGACAAAAATAAGCCTGCAAACGCGGATTCCCTGCCGGTGCCTTTGTTGGTGACGGTAAAGTTCCGGGGAAGCGTAGCGGCGGTGGAGGCCGCCATGGAGGCAGGCGAGCAAAAGGCAAAATCCCTCACCGGGGTGGTACAGAAGCACATTATCCCGAGACCCACGGGCGATACGGAGAAAATGTTGAAACTCAGCGCGTTCGACAAGAGCTGAGGAACCTTGCCGCAGGGCCGGCCGGGTCAGACTTTGGCCGGGAGACACGCATAACAATAAAAGCTGCGAACGGTGGCCAAAGTGCAGGAAACTATGATATAATGGAAGAAGAGCATTCCAGGAAGAAAACGTTCCAATAAAAGACGGATTTCCGGAGAGAAATGGAACCTATAGTCAGAATCCGGGAAAATGAAAGGAGAGCATTATGGCACAGGAAGCATTGGGAATGGTAGAGACAAGAGGACTGACGGCAGCCATTGAGGCGGCCGATGCAATGACCAAGTCCGCAGAGGTATCCCTGATCGGCACGGAGAAGATCGGTTCCGGACTGGTGACGGTAATGGTACGCGGCGATGTGGGCGCAGTGAAAGCTTCCGTGGAGAGCGGATCCGCGGCAGCCAGCAGGCTGGGCGAGCTGGTGGCGGCCCATGTCATCCCCAGACCTCATAACGATGTGGAGAAGATCCTGCCGAAGATCTAAGTGTGAGAAGAAGTTCTAGGCGGCCAAAGGACGTCCGCCAAGAACTTCTAGGCTCGTGAGCGAACAAGTTCGCTTAACGAGCCAATCTCACACAGAAGAATGCCCGAAGTGCGGGCATTCTTCAAGCGCGATTTTTGCGCTTTGATTCGCAGCGATTGTTCTTGACAACAGAACTGCGTTCTGTTGTTCTTGACACCAGAAATTGTTTGCTGGTGTATGTGCCGCCGCAGGCGGCAGGATGGGAAGCGAGAGGAAAGAATTGGCAAACAGCAAAGGAGTCGGCAAATGAGCGGTACATCATTGGGCTTTATCGAGATTTCAGGCGTGGTCGCCGCCGTGGATGCCCTGGACATCATGTGTAAGACATCCGGCGTGGAACTGGCCACATGGGAGAGGAAGCTGGGCGGCCGCCTGGTCACCATCGTAGTTAGGGGCGATGTGGCCTCCGTGACGGAAGCGGTGGAGACCGCAAAGGCAAAGGCCATCAAGAAGCCTGTAGCCAGCGGCATCATCGCCAACCCCCATGAAGAAATCATCAGACTCGTGAACCTGAGCGCAAGCCGGTTCATGACCAAGGACAGCGGATCCTCCGTGGAGGAAGAGCAATCCATGGAAGAGGGGCAGTCTGAGGAAAGGGCGCGGGCCGGCAGGCTTGACGCCAGAACCATCCAGGAAATCTAGTGTGCCGGCGAAATGTAAGGTGGCCGGTACGCTATGGCGGGATGTGGGAGGTTCCACATCCTGTCAGGAGAACCGATAGCGGCATTTTTGAGAAAATATTGGGAAAATAGAAGTAGCGGAAAATAGTGCAGGCAGCAAAAGCTGTACTGCAAAATGAATGGAGGAAAAGAGAATGGCACAGGAAGCATTAGGAATGGTGGAAACAAGAGGTCTGGTAGCTGCAATCGAGGCGGCTGACGCAATGTGCAAGGCTGCCAACGTAAGCCTGGTGGGCACGGAGAAGATCGGTTCCGGACTGGTGACAGTGATGGTGCGCGGAGACGTAGGAGCCGTAAAGTCTTCCGTGGAGGCCGGCGCATCCAGCGCGTCCAAGCTGGGCGAACTGGTGGCTACCCATGTGATCCCCAGGCCCCACACGGATGTTGAGATGATTCTCCCCAAGGCGAAATAGGAATGCCCATGGACGCTGCGGCATATGCCGGCGGCTTCCGGGCTGACCTGCGTTTCAGCGGGAGAGGCTTACAGCGTTTCCCGTAGACATTGGAGGAGAACATGGAACAACAGACTGTCGAAATGATCACCCGGATGGTGCTCCAGACCATAAACCGTATGGAGGAAAAAAGCAATGGCTACCAGGTGCCCGTGGGCGTGTCTGCAAGACATATCCACCTGACGCAGGAGCATGTGGAGACCCTGTTCGGCCAGGGCTACCGTCTGACCAAGAAGAAAGACCTGATGGGCGGCCAGTACGCCTGCAACGAGACTGTGACCGTGGTGGGATTAAAACTGCGTGCCATTGAGAACGTACGGGTCTTAGGACCTGTCAGGAAAGCCTCCCAACTGGAGATATCCGCAACGGACGCCATGAAGCTGGGCGTGGCTGCACCCATCCGGGAATCCGGTAATGTGGCGGGCAGCGCTCCCATAGCCGTGGTGGGCCCCAAGGGCGTCATCTATCTGGAGGAGGGCTGCATCATCGCTATGAGACATATCCATATGTCGCCGGCCGACGCCATGGCGGCGGGAGTGGCGGATGGCGACATTGTTTCCGTGAAAGCAGATAATGAACGCGGAACCGTATTTAATCAGGTGAAAATCCGTGTAAACGACAGCTTTACGCTGGAGATGCACATCGACACGGACGAAGCCAATGCCAGCAAGATCAAGACTGGCGACAAGGTAACCATCATAAAGTGATGGAAACAGCTGCCTTAAATTACGAAGCAGCTGTTCTGGGCGGATGGAGGAGCGACAGGGCGCAGCATGCCCTGCCTCCCTTTCGCCCGCCAAAAGGAGATACATACCATGATTGTAGGCAAAGTGGTAGGGAGCATCGTCTCCACCCGAAAGAGCGAGAACCTGGTAGGGAATAAATTCATGATTATTGAGCCGCTTCAGGAGATGGCCTCCGGGGCAGCCCGGTTCGTTGCTATCGACAACATCGGCGCCGGCATTGGCGAGACTGTGCTGGTGGCCACCGGAAGCGCAGCCCGGGTGGGCATGGAGAACGCGCCGGTGGACGCGGCCATTGTGGGAATCGTGGACGAATAGGGACGGTAATGTCCATAGAAGAGAGGCGTTTCATGGAAATGCAGGCTTTGAGACAGATTTTGCAGGTAAACGGCGTTGTGGGCGCAGGAGGCGCCGGCTTTCCCACCTACGCAAAGCTGGATGAGAGGGCGGAGATCATCCTTTTGAACTGCGCCGAATGCGAGCCGCTCTTGAAGCTTCACAGACAGCTTTTGGAGCAGCGGGCGGAAGAAATCCTGGAGACGTTTGACGGCATAGCCCGGACTGTCGGGGCGAAAGAGGCCGTCATCGGCATAAAAAGAGAATACAAGGCTGCCGTTAAGGCGGCTAGGCGATATATAGACGCATATCCGAACATGCGGATACAGCTTTTGGACAGCGCATACCCCATGGGGGACGAGGTGGTGCTCATTTACGAGGCCACCGGCAGAGTCATCCGGCCCGGCGGGCTTCCCATAGAGGAGGGGGTGGCTGTCTTTAATGTGGAGACGGTATACAATGTATACCGGGCCCTGAAGCAAAGCACACCGGTCATTGACAAACTGGTGAGCGTGGTGGGCGAGGTGGAGCATCCTGTCACGGTGCGGGTGCCCATCGGCGCATCCATAGGGGACGTGGTAAGCTGCGCCGGGGGAATCAGGGTGAAAGATCCCGCCTACCTGGTGGGCGGCCCCATGATGGGAAATCTGGCCACAGAGGACGACGTGGTGACTAAGACCACCAATGCCGTCATCGTGCTGGACAAAAGCCACAATCTGATACGGCGCAAAGACAGGAACGCTGCCATTGACTTAAAGAGGGCGGCCTCTTCCTGCTGTCAGTGCGAGACCTGCACCAGCCTGTGCCCGCGCCATGCTCTGGGGCACCCAATTGAGCCCCACAAATTCATGCGCAGCGCGGCCAACAAGGACTTTCAGGATACCAACGTGTTCTTAAATACATTTTTCTGCAGTTCCTGCGGGCTCTGCGAGAATTTCTCCTGCCCCCAGGGCCTCTCGCCCAGGAGCCTGATTGCTGACTATAAGCTGGGATTGCGAAAGGCCGGGGTGAAGGCCCCCGCGGGCGTGACACCTGCGCCGGTTAGGAAGAGCAGGGAATACCGCAAGGTTCCGGAGGAACGGCTGGAGGCCAGGCTGGGTCTGTCCAAATACAATGTGGACGCCCCCCTGCAGACGGACGATTACTGGAAAGAAAAGCAGGAAATCCACAAAGTAATGATCCTCTTAAGCCAGCACATCGGGGCGCCTGCAGTGCCCATGGTGGAAAAAGGGGCGCATGTGACGGTAGGGCAGTGCATCGCGAAGCCGGCAGGGGGCTTAAGCGTAGGCATCCATGCTTCCGTGGACGGCACGGTGCAGGAGGTTACGGACAGGTATATTGTCATCGTCGAGAGCGGTTTAAATTAATCATACTTTTACTGGCCGGAACAATGGCGATGGGAGCTGGCATCGGATTTGTTCTGCCCCTGTTCCTATATTCACGGGCAGGAAAGTCTGCTACTGATTTGCAGCATTTGCCGCCGGTGAGTTGGGGCGGCATATTTTAGCGATCATCAGTATGAATAAAGCGCGCAGGTTGTCCCGCTCCAATTCTGACAGGGGACGGCCATAGAAAGGAAGGTAATACCCATGGGCAAGGCATTGGGAATGATAGAGTTCAAGACAGTCTCCACAGGCGTGACGGCGGCGGATGCCATGGTAAAGACCGCAGCCGTGGAACTGGTGGAGGCGCAGACCGTATGCCCCGGAAAATACATCGCCCTGATCACAGGGGATCTGAGCGCCGTGGATGCGGCGGTGGAGGCAGCCAAAGTGCAGTACGGCGAGCAGCTTATAGACAGCTTCGTGCTGGGCAACCCCCACGAGGGAATCTTCCCCGCCATCTACGGAACCACCCATGTGGAGCATATCAGTTCCCTGGGGATTCTGGAGACTTTTGACGCCGCGGCCATCATCGTGGCGGCGGACGTGGCCGCCAAGACCGCGGAGGTGGAGCTGATTGAGCTGCGCATCGCAAAGGGCATGTGCGGCAAGTCCTATGTGTTCCTGTGCGGGGAGGTGTCCGCGGTGGATGCCGCCATCTCCAGGGCCAAAGAGACCGTGGCCGAAAGCGGCATGTACTTAGACTCCGCGGTCATCGCCCATCCGGATCCGCAAATTTGTAAGTCTATTTTGTAATAGAACAAGTGATTTTTCCTTTATTTTAGCCGGAGGAAGCTGCCCTTGCCAGGGCCAGAGGCGAGAAAGCGAGAGGAGCTTTCAGGAGTTCCTGGAGAGGCATGGCATCTATGAGAGAGATGGATAGGGAGCCGCACTGTCTTCGGGGAATGCTGGCCCGGGAGTCCTGGATACTAAAAATGCCAGTCCTGTAAACGGACTAGCATTTTTTGTGCAGATGGCATATGCTCGTGTTATTGGTCAATAAGATATTCTTCATATAACTTATTTCGGTACAGCTTATCCTGCGTGGCCCTGACCACGTCCTGTGGCCGCTTATCTTCCATCAATCGCGCAATCAGTTGGGAAAGCCTGTCTTCTCCCTGTTCAATGCCTTCCTTTAAACCTTCTTTTAGACCTTCTCTTTTTATTGTCTTTGCCTCATATTCCAAAATTTTTCCACCCATAACCGCTTTCACTCCTTCCTTGACAGAATTGTATTTTACAGCGATATGTTCCAATACTTTATTCGACATGTCAATAATGGTACATCTTGTATATTCGCTGATGGCTCCATGATGCAAGAGCTCTTCCAGCTTATTGTTAATCTGTCCGTATTCTTCCTGCAATGTCCTCAGCTTCGCGGTATCTTTCTCATATTCCTCAAAATGTGCTTCATGGGAAAAGATGTGGAAAGGGATCAAAAGCAGGAGACTTTTCCCAAAAATCTCTTCCAGGGTGTATTGCTGGGATTTCATTACCCGGATATCAAATTCCACGGTTCCGCCAGGTGTTACCATTCTGATTTTCAT